>OGIE01001271.1_pt1 | contig 35738 bp, 27 predicted proteins | sample 1571581 | NCBI WGS metagenome assembly OGIE01 (sample SAMEA2582021, study PRJEB24529) | metagenome | biome: Human gut stool | place: China | collected 2011 | reverse complement strand
GGCACCTGTTTTCACGATAACCTGCTTGTTGAAGTTGATAGTGATAGAAGACTCATTCCAGGTCACGGACTGGATGGCGGGCAGTTCCACAGGTGTAACCACCACGTCGGCAACACCAATCGTGATGTTGTCGTTAACCACCACGCGCTTGGTGATGCTCAGGTTGTTCTTATCGACATAACCATCAATGCCCAGCTTACTAATCACAACTCTGTAAGCGTCGGCGTCAGCAGGTGCAGTCCCCAGCTTTACAGTGAAATCAACGGGAGTGCCAGCAACAATGCCCGTGGTCGCCACAGCATCAACAGACAACTTTGCATCCTTATCAGTGGAGTAGGTTGTCGGATTGACACCAAAGTCCTCCAAGTCCTTAGACGCAGCAGTGTTCACATCGGTAAGGGTGATGCCGTAGGTCACAGCCTTCTTAACAAGGCCAGTGAACTTCACGGTGACATAATCGTTGCCCTTAGCCGCCACATTGCTCACGGTAACATCGCTGCCGAGAGTCGTATCAGAAGTCTCAGCAACATCTGTAGTCAGGCCGGTAACGGTGTACTTATAGGTACCAGCCTCGTAGATGGCATCATCCAGAGCAACCTTCAAAGCGGGAGTGCCGCTGGTGGAAAGGGTGGTCGGATTGGTACCAGTGCTGTCCAGGCTCACAACAGCGCCATTCTCATCAACATACTTGACAGAAACAGCAGTGGGAGTCAGAACCACGTTGCGCAGCTCGATCTTGGCGCCGGGCTTGGCAAAGCCCTGCCAACGGGCAGCGTTGCCGGTCAGAGCACCAGTGTCGCTGTCGATCCACACGCCGTCTGCAAACACGTCGAAGCTGTAGTTCACAGTGGTAGAAGCGGGAACATAAGCGGGACGGTTATAGGTCAAGGAGACATAAGCCTGACCCCTTGTAGCTGGTCTTTTCATAGGCTGCAGCCATCTCAATCAGCATATCTATATTCTGTCTGCGCCGTTTTCCTGCCGGCATGGCCGATGCATACCTGTAAAAGCCTGTCTCATCAAGTATCATGTACAAAAGCTCATGGATTGGCGTATCAGCTACAGCACCTCTGAGCCGCTCAAATACCTCTGCGAAGGCCTTAAGCTTCTCATCCTCATATCCATCCTCTCCTGCCATAGCGCTAAGTACAGCCTGTGCAAAGCTTACTCCCTTAAAGGCTGCCCTAATCTGTGCAAGCTCCTCATCATCCATGCCCACGATAGGCGAAGCAAGCACTGCTGCCATCGGAATATCCTGCAGCGGATTGTCGAGTATGCGAAGCATTGACAGAATCACCTGTATCTCATACGATGAGAAGTAGCCTGTATTTGACTCTACATGTGCCGGGATATCACAGTCCTTCAACACCGCGGCCACTGTATTGCCCCAGGTTGCAACGCTTCTCGAAAGTATCACTATATCCCTGTACTGCACTGCTCTTAGCTGTCCTGTCTTTTTATCAGTCACCATGCCGCTTTCCATCAGGCTCCTGATACGGTTTGCAATCAAAAGAGCCTCTATCTGCACCTTATCTCCATCCTCATCCTCTATAATTTCAGACAGCTCCTCGTCCTTGTAATCAACAAGCAAAAGCTCAGGACGCATCGTCTTCTCTGGATAGCTTGCACCGGGATACAGTGCCGCATCGTCATCATACTGCACATTGCCCAAATCAGCTGCCATGATTTTGTAGAATATGTCGTTAGTAAAGTCTAACACCTCATTCCTGCTTCTGAAATTTTTATGCAGGTCTATTCTCTGGTGTGCACTGTCATCTGATGTATATGTGTTGTATTTTTCCATAAACAGCTCCGGACGTGCCATTCGAAACCTGTATATGCTCTGCTTTACATCGCCCACCATAAACATGTTGCCGACTCCTTGGCGCTCTCTTGAGATAGCTCTGAGTATATCCTCCTGCACCTGGTTTGAGTCCTGATACTCGTCAATCATGATTTCCTCAAAATGTTTTGAAAACTCACGCGCTGTCTCTGTGGGCTCCAGTGTCTGTTCATCCACCAGTATGCGAAGCGCAAAGTGCTCTATATCAGAAAAATCAAATACTCTTTTTCTTGTTTTTACAGCCTCCATCGCATCATAAAACTCGAGTGAGAGCCTTATAAGCTCTTTAACAAATGGTCTTTGACGCTCCAGCTGCTCATACATGAGCTTGGTTGACATGCCAAAGTATTTCTGCTTTATTCCCTCCACCTTCTTCTTGGTGGCATCTCGCATGCTTTTCACGCGCTCTTTTTTCTTCTCGTCTCCATCAAATTTCCTGATGACTGCAATTCTGCCAAATGATATTTTGCTTAAGAACTCCTGCATTCCGCCATAGCCTGTTACATCCGCCATTCCATCAAACAGCGCTATATCCTCTGAAAGCGTAAGCGCATACTTTTCAAGCCCCGGTGTAGACAAAGCCAGTTCTTTAGCCTGTATAAGCTCCTGAACCGCCTCCTCCAAAAGCACCCTGCTGTAATCCACTATCTCATTAATGATTTCTGAGTCCTCAAGCTGTTTAGCCGACTTTATATCATAGAGTCTTAGGAGGCTGTTCATCCACTTTCTCGGCCATGATGAGCTGCCCGCCTTATAGTAGATATCCTCCACCATCTGCCTGACGGCAGAGTCATTTCTCCCCTTGCTGTAGGTATCTATAAGGTTGATAAATGCCTCGTTGTCTTCTCTTGCATAATTGTCCTCAAATACCTGTGCCAAAGCATCCTTTAGCATAAGCTTAAGCTCTGCCTGGTCACCGATCCTGAAATCGGGATCCAGATCAAGCTGTGCGAAATTGTTCTGCACCACAAACAGACAAAACGAATCGATTGTAGTGATTAGCGCATTGTGAACAAGTGTCGACTGCCTCTGCAGATTTTCATCATCCGGCTTTTGCTCCTTCAAGCTGTCTATGGCACGGCTGACACGCTCCCTCATCTCAGCTGCTGCTGCCTTGGTAAACGTCACCACAAGCATCCTGTCGATATCCACAGGCGGATCATCTACACATATTCTGTTTACTATACGCTCAACGAGTACAGCCGTCTTTCCTGAGCCCGCTGCCGCCGAGACAAGTATATCCCTGTCTCTTAAATCTATAACCTTCTGCTGTTCACTGGTCCATTTAACATCCATATTATGTCTCCCGATTATGGCTTTATATTATTATCTCCATAGACTGCTTTTTGCTCTGCTGCTGCAATCTGAGTACGCATTTTATCAAGCACATCTTCCTTATTGTCACCGTTAAAGCTTCTTTCGCTAAAGCCCGGTATCCTTGAATCATATCTGCATATGGCCTGAAAATCGCAATATGCGCAGCTGTCTGTTTTCTTGTTCTTGATAGGATTGACGGCAACATTTCCATCGTATATTTCTCTTCCTATCTCCCTAAGCTTCTCTCTGGCAAACCTTGTTATTACGTCAAACTCTTCGGCACTGGCCACCTTTGAGCTTGCAGCCGGTGTCTGATCTTTTTTTAAGGTGACAGGGATTACGTCAGAGCTTTTCTCAAAGTCCCTGTCCATGCCCCTGTATGCTTTTTCATCCGAGTTGATAAGCCCATCCGGCTTAAGCTTCTTTAATATCATCTGATTTATTTCTTCCTCAGAAAGCTCCGTGCCAGGATTCACATCCTTTAAATCAATTACAGGATCATCGATGTGATAGTACAGCATGCCTCCCGGCTCCACACTTACCTGCTTTAGCGCCTCTTTCTTTTGTTCCATGACAGCGTCCATGTACACTGCAAGCTGAAGCTGCATGCCATAGTACAGCTTCACCAGGTCAAAAACTGTATTTCCCGACTTGTAATCCAGTACCTTCACAAAAAGCCTGCCCTCATCCGTATATGTGTCAGTCCTGTCCACGCGTCCCTTTATATCAACCGTCACATCATTTGCCATATCAAGACTCTCGTAAAAGGAAAACTCAAACCTCTCAGGCACAAAGCTGCCTCTTCGTATCTGGGTTGTGAGTGCCCATACTGTCTGCTTAAAGACCGCCTTCATATGTGATATCGAATGTTGGCTTTCCGCCGTATCAAATATACCAAAGCCTGCATACTCATCAATCACCTCATTTATTGCTTCCATCGCAAGCTCATCCCTTTTTGCATCTGTCACGCTAAACCAGTCAGTACTCTCCCTATCAAGCTTCTTACTGTATCTTTCCAGTGCTTCATGGTATATATTACCCATATCAAGGGATGTAAAGCCGCTCTCCTCACGCTCTGTAAGCCTCAATCCATAATTTAAAAAATGCGCATATGCACACCTGGCAAACTGCTCAAAGCGTGTGATACTGCCCTCCATGTGCCTGTCGTATATGCTTCTTGCCACATTTCGGCTAATCGGATCCTTTGAATAATGCTCAAACCTTGCATTTATGAGCCTCTCCACGGAATTTTTTTGAGTAAATTCTTTATCGTCTACTTCATTACCATCCCCTGCATCACTGACTGATGCGTCATAGAGCATCACCGCTGCTGCAATCTCGCACCATCTGTCATCCACCTCATTTGACAGCAGATAATCCAGAGCACTCTGCCTGCTTGATATATCCAAAAGCTGTTCTACATCCTCTGTCTCAGTCACGACAAGCTCCGGAAACATCCCCTTTAATATACCTATGAGATACGATGGCTGGGCAGCCTTTTTTTCACTGTCAAGCCTCGTATAGCTGATATAAAGTTCCCTGGATGGCTTTGTCATGTTCAGATACAGATAAAACCTCTGTATAAATGCCTGCTCCCTTGCCCCAGGCGCAAGCTCTATATCCAGCTCCCTAAGTGCCTCTCTCTCATACTGGGATATAATGCCTCCTCTTCCTGCCGCCTTTGGAACAATCCCATCGTTTACGCCTGCAAAAAACATGACCTTTATGTTGGTCAGACGCGTTCTCTCAATATCTCCGATGGTCACGGTGTCATATCCCGGCGGTATGACTGCTACATCTGCCGCATCCAGTCCTGCATCCAGTATCTGTGTAAATTCCTCTGCATCCATGCATTCATCGCCCAACACCGCCACATATTTTTCAAAGAGCTGCATAACTATTTTGTATATCTGTCCATATTCCTTTGATGCGGTCTGGTCCCCTGCATCAAGCAGTGCCTGCTCCTTTTTTGCAAGCTTATCAGGTATATCAAGCAAAACTATCAGCTTATATATAGCGAGCACATAGTCCTTTACCGTTGACTTTTTATCGGAAAACACCTGATATACCGGCTTTAGCAGCTCCATTATATACTCCCTGCTTTGGTTTAAAAGCTCAAGATCATAGCCTGCCTTATGCTTTGGCAGCCTGACCCACTTTTTGTCCCACGCACTTTTTCCTCTAACACCACAGGCGAGCACATAGTTTTCAAGTACATCTATTTCACTGGCCGAAAGCTCCGTAAAGCCGCACCGCAAAAATCTGAACACCGCATCTGCCGAGAAATTTTGTGCCGCAATATCGGGTATTGACCTGATAAACTCAATAAACGGATGGAAAAGTATCTCCTGTGTGGCATCGATAAAGTAAGGAATATTGTATTTGTCAAATATTTCACGCACATAACCTGCATATATATTCACATCTCCTGTGACTATAGCAATATCGCGGTAACGCAGGTTTTCGTTCCTTACAAGCTCATTAATTCTTCTGGCTATCTTTGTCAGCTCCTGCTTCGGGTCACGCAGACAGTCTATATGAATGTGCTTTGGTGCTTTTTTAAAGGAGCATCTTCGTTTTCTGAAAAGCTGCTGTTCCATAAAGCTTAGCTCCTCGTTTTCTGCAAGCCTGTAGTTTTTATCAAGGATAATGGGTTCCTCGACCTCTATACCATAAAACGCTGCCATTTCGGTGAGTGATTTCACTGTCCTTTTTGGCATGTCAAACAGCTCCTGCATGCCTCTGCTCTTAAAGATATCCTCACGACAGTCTATTGTGAGCGTTACATATATTTTCTTTGAAATGACAAAGAGCTTTTTGATGAGCTGGTTCTGTATAGGTGTAAATCCAGTAAATTCATCAAATGCAATGACTGAATTTCTAAGAATGGCAGACTCATCTGCCACATTGCAAAGCACATTAAGTATTTCCTCTGCAGTGATATATTTATCCTGCATGAACTTCTCAAATGCTTCATACAGCACAAGCACATCCTTAAGCTTATCTGAAAGTGTATCCGATAGCCTGCCTGAGGCAATATATCTTCCGAGCTCCTCAGGTGATATATTGTACTGCACAAGCTCCGAAAGCAGTGACTTTACCTCACTTATATAGCCGATGCGGTTTAAGTTTCTGCCTATTACGCCTAACTTATCAGCCTCCTGTTCCGCAAGCTTTCTAAGCACAAGGTTCTTACCCGTCTCCTCAAGCACCGTAAGATTTGTGATTCCTAGCTCATCAAACACTCTGTAGGCTAAGCGCTTAAAGCTTAGCACATCTATATTCATGATAGCTTTATTCTCCGACAAATCTACAAGCTGTCTCTGCGTCTGCATTGTAAACTGCTCAGGCACTATTACAAGATAATTATCTCTTGGGTGTGCCTTTGCCTCTTTCACTATCGTGTTAAAGAGATATTTTGTTTTTCCGTTTCCTGAATTACCTGTGATAAACTGTAATGACATAAAAAGACTCCATGATTAACTACTGTGTAAAATGTATACAGTAATTATATCATGAAGTCCCCTATTATTGAATTACTTATTGTGCTTCAATTCAGATTAATAACCGCTATACCTTGTGATTAGTGATGGAAAAGTCTGATTCCTGTAAAGCTCATCACCATACCGTACTTATTACATGTCTCAATAACATGGTCATCTCTCACAGATCCACCCGGCTGGGCTACATACTTCACGCCACTCTTGTGAGCACGCTCAATGTTGTCACCAAATGGGAAGAATGCATCAGATCCAAGTGCTACATCTGTATTCCTGTCAAGCCAAGCTCTCTTCTCCTCTGCTGTAAATACATCCGGCTTTACCTTGAAGAACTTCTGCCACTCGCCCTCTGCAAGCACGTCCATGTAATCCTCACCGATATAAAGGTCAATAGTATTGTCGCGGTCTGCACGTCTGATACCATCCACGAACTGAAGTCCAAGCACCTGTGGAGACTGACGAAGCCACCAGTTATCTGCCTTTGAGCCTGCAAGTCTGGTACAGTGGATACGAGACTGCTGGCCTGCTCCGATACCGATTGCCTGGCCGCCCTTTACATAGCATACAGAGTTGGACTGTGTATACTTTAATGTAATCATAGATATTGCCAGATCGATCTTAGCCTGCTCTGTGAGCTCCTTGTTCTCTGTCACAATATTTGAGAAGAAATCATCATCAATATGAAGCTCGTTTCTGCCCTGCTCAAATGTGATGCCAAATACATCCTTTCTCTCGATAGGTGCCGGCTCATATGACGGGTCAATCTCTATAACACAGTAATTGCCTTTTTTCTTAGCCTTTAAAATCTCAAGAGCCTCGTCTGTGTAGCCCGGAGCGATAACACCGTCTGATACCTCTCTCTTGATTACAAGTGCAGTGCTCTTGTCACATACATCTGAAAGTGAAATAAAATCACCAAATGATGACATTCTGTCAGCTCCTCTTGCTCTGATGTATGCATTTGCAAGTGGTGTAAACTCAATATCCATATCATCAACCCAGTAAATCTTTTTCTCCACATCTGAAAGTGGCTGTCCTACTGCTGCACCTGCAGGTGAAACATGCTTGAAGGATGTTGCGGCTGGAAGACCTGTTGCCTTTTTAAGCTCTCTTACAAGCTGCCATCCGTTAAAGGCATCAAGGAAGTTGATATATCCGGCTCTGCCGTTAAGCACTTTTATAGGAAGCTCTCCTTCCTTCATAAATATTCTGGCTGGTTTCTGATTTGGGTTACATCCGTATTTTAATTCGTATTCCTGCATTTTTCTGTTCTCCTGTTTTTATCTGCTTATCTTGTATATTTGACCGTTTATATAGTGTTTTATTTGTTTTTGTTTACGATTCTGCTCTCATACTCGCCTGTTGCGATATCAATATATCTGACAAAAAGTGATACCTTATTGTCTTCGTTTAAGTTCTCCCATACCATATCGGTAAACTCATCGATATCTCCATCGATGTCTACCCATGTAGGCTCCCCCTCAAAGCTTGGCAGTGGATTTCCATCGCCCATATATGTATGAATGAAATGTCCCTCTCCCGCAACCGGTGCTGAGTATGCAAATGTGTATCTGTTGCATGCATCAGGATTGCCATTGTTGCTTTTTAAGATTGACATAGCGTAATTGAACTCGCCATTGTCAATATGCATGATTCCTGAAATTCTAGGTGTATAGTTAGGAGCGTCAGGCTCAAACTCTCTTGTCCTTAAGGCCTGCTCAAATGTCTGCTGCTTGTCCATCAGCTCATAGATAGTATCTGTCTGGTCACCGTTTGTGACAATTGTCTTGTTGCCGAGCACTCTTACAGGTGCGTAAATGATAAGACTTGGATCCTCAAGCTTTGAAGGGTCAAATGCCTGTGTTCTGATGCCCTCGCCATCCTCTACAAATACTCTGTTGCGGCTGTTTTCGCTTCTGCCCATGATAAAGTATGCTGTTACAGCCTTCTTTCCATCCTTTGTGCGGCCGATTACGATACCTCTGCCAGGGTATGTTGTGCTTGATAATTCCTTTGCTAATGATACTCTTTCCATGTTATCCTCCATGTTTTCTGATAATGTGGTCTGCATCCCCAAATTACTCGGGCCTGCCGGAATAAAAAAGACCGTCTGAACACACATAATAATATAAAGCTCTGCAGGAAACTTATATAAATGTGCGCCCAGACGGTCGGCAATCAACTGTTATACTCCATGTGGTTATCCACTTCCGTCAGTCATATAACTGTCTTTATTTAAGCATGTATTTTTGTCATTGTCAAGTACCACTTTAAAATAAGCATGTACTTATAAGTTATTCTTATAAGTACATGTTTGTAAACAATGCCATTATTTACTAATTTTTAAAGCTGTGAATAGGTGCCGGGATTCTTCCTCCACGGTTTACAAATGCATCACAAGAGAATCTATTTACCGGCATAACCGGTGCAGATCCAAGGAGTCCTCCGATTTCTACCACATCACCTACATCCTTTCCGATTGCCGGAAGCAGTCTGCAGGCTGTTGTCTTCTGGTTTATCATACCGATAGCCATCTCATCTGCGATAATTCCTGAAATTGTGGTGGCCTTTGTATCGCCCGGGATTGCAATCATGTCAAGTCCCACTGAGCACACACAGGTCATAGCCTCAAGCTTTTCGAGAGTGAGTGCACCATCGTTTACGGCATCTATCATTCCCTGATCCTCTGATACAGGAATAAAGGCACCTGAGAGTCCGCCGACATATGAGGATGCCATGATACCGCCCTTTTTCACCTGATCGTTCAGAAGCGCCAGCGCCGCTGTCGTTCCCGGTGCACCTGCGTGCTCGAGGCCGATCTCCTCAAGGATATCCGCAACGGAATCTCCGATCGCCGGAGTCGGTGCCAGGGAAAGGTCAATGATACCAAACGGAATGTTCAGCCGCTTGGAAGCCTCCTGTGCAACGAGCTGGCCGACACGCGTTACCTTAAATGCGGTCTTCTTGATCGTCTCGCAGAGTACCTCAAAGTTCTCGCCGCGTACTTTTTCCAGAGCATGTTTGACAACACCAGGACCGGAAACGCCGACATTGATGATGGCATCCGCCTCGGTTACGCCGTGGAAAGCGCCTGCCATGAACGGGTTGTCGTCCGGTGCATTGCAGAAAACAACGAGTTTTGCGCATCCAAGGCAGTTGTTCTCTTTGCTTGCCTCCGCCGTCTTCTTAATGATCTCACCCATCAGTTTGACAGCATCCATGTTGATACCGGTTTTGGTGGAGCCAAGGTTGATGGAACTGCAGACAAAATCCGTAACAGCCAGTGCCTGCGGGATAGAACGGATCAGAAGCTCATCTGCTGTCGTCATACCTTTGCTTACCAGAGCGGAATAGCCGCCGAGGAAATTGACGCCGACTTCTTTTGCCGCACGGTCCAGAGTCTGTGCAATCGTCACGAAATCCTCCGGCGTTCTGCAGGCTGCTGCGCCGACTAAGGCAATCGGGGTAACGGAAATTCTCTTGTTTACAATCGGAATACCGAACTCGCCCTCGATCTCCTCACCTACGGAAACCAGATTTCTGGCAGTCGTCGTGATTTTGTCGTAGATTTTGCGGTTCAGCTTGTCAAGATTGGAGTCGATACAGTCCATAAGACTGATTCCAAGGGTAATGGTACGAACGTCCAGATTCTCTTTTTCGATCATCTCGTTCGTTTCCTTTACTTCAAACAGATTTATCATGTCGTTTTCTCCTTCGCTTTAGATACGGTGCATCATATTGAAAATATCTTCATGCTGGCAGCGGATGACAACGCCGATGGAACTTCCAAGCTTCTCCAGATCTTTTGCAAGCTCTGCGTTGGATTTCTCGCTCTTGGAGACGTCCGTTACCATCATCATGTTGAAATATCCCTGCACAATCGTCTGAGAAATGTCTTCGATGTTTACCTGGTTCTCTGCCAGATAATTACATACCTTTGCGATAATGCCCACGGTGTCCTTGCCTACGACAGTGATAATTGTCTTCTTCATGTTTCCATTCTCCTTTTTCTGGTTTTATGTCAAAGCCCCGGAAAAACCGGTAATGGCGGCCTTGCGAAAAACATGGTATGTAGCTCTAAAAATGTATATTTAAACCTCAATTAACGGTGATACTTCGCTTCTTTTAGCGACAGCGAGATGAAAATCACCCGAGTGATACGGATTATCACCCGTTGTGACCTCGCAGGCCACGGTTTCAAAGGCCAGTGCCTCATAATTATTTTCCTTGCTCAGATGGCCGAGCAGCACTTCCTGCAGATTGTCGTGCAGAATCTCGCAGAGGAGATGGCCTGCCGCCAGGTTCGATAAATGGCCTTTCGCCCCGGCGATCCGCTGTTTTAACGGATACGGGTACGGTCCGACCGCAAGCATGTTCTCGTCGTGATTTGCCTCTAACAAAACGGCATCCAGCCCGGTCAGATTCTGAACCGTGTAATCGCTGTAAACGCCAAGATCCGTCGCAATCGCAATCGATTTCCCGCCGGATTCCATGCGGTAGCCGACCGGCTCTGCCGCATCGTGGGAGATCGTAAACGGATGTACGGCGATATCACCCAGCGTAAACGTGTCATCCGCGTGAATCGTGTGGAAAATCCCCTCCGGGAACTTTCCAAGGCTCTTCGTCTGCTGCATCGCCTGAATTGTTCCATCCGTTGCGTAAATCGGAATACCATACCGGCGCGCCAGCACGCCAAGGCCCTGGATATGATCGGAATGCTCATGTGTCACGAGAATGCCGTCCAGCTCCTTCGCGCTGCGATCGAGAACAGCCAGCCCCGCCTCCACGCGCTTTCCGCTGATGCCCGCATCGATCAGAAGGCTTGTGGTCTCGCTTCCCGCGAAAATGCAGTTTCCGCTCGAACCACTTGCAATACTACAAAGTTTCATATTTTTTCATCCTATGGTCTAACTGTTTTTTTGTTTCCTCAAAATCGCCGCTGTTGTCGATCTCAAAATCGCAGTGGCTGCTGAATTCATCCTCGGAGAGCTGATTTGCCATGATTTCGCGTACTTTCTTCTCGGAATAGCCGCGTCCTTCGATCAATCGCTCCTTCCGGACTTCTTCATCCGCATAAATATACCACAGTTCATCACAAATTTCATCATATTTTTCTTCGATTAAGAGTGCGGCCTCCACAAAGACGTATTCCGTCCCTGCTTTTTCCGCAGCTGCAATGGCTTTTTTGATATACCGTTTTACCGCCGGATGAACGATCGCATTCAGGGCTTTTAACTTTTCTTCGTCCTGAAAAACGATCTCAGCAATCCGTTTCCGGTCAAGTTCGCCGGTCTCTGTGGTGATCTGTCTGCCGAACAGCTTCACAATCTCTCCATAGCATTCGCCGCCCGGCAGCATCACAAGGTAACCTGCCTCGTCCGCCTGGATCACCGTTGCATCATAATTCTGTCCAAGGTACGTGAGCACTTCGCTTTTTCCGGCGCCCACGCCGCCTGTAATTCCAAAAACTTTCATTCTTTTGTATCCTTTCACTCCTGGTATGAGTGCGCTATTTCGCCTCGTACCAGTTGTTTCCTGTGTGCATATCTATCTCGAGTTTGACAGCCAGATGTGCTGCCCCGGTCATCTCCTCTTCCAGGATCTGTTCTGCCTTTTCGAGCTCGTCTTCCGGCACTTCCAGCAGCAGCTCATCGTGTACCTGAAGAAGAAGTCTGGTCTTTAACTGCTCCTCTTTCAGCCGTTTCGCCACGCGGATCATCGCTATTTTAATAATATCCGCCGCCGTTCCCTGGATCGGCGCATTCATCGCAACGCGCTCGCCGAATGACCGCTGCATAAAGTTGCTCGATTTCAGCTCCGGCATCGGCCGTCTGCGTCCGAACATCGTCACGGAATAGCCTTTCTCTTTGGCATCCTCTACGCAACGGTTCAAAAACTCATGGATACCCGGATACGTCTCAAAATACTGCTGGATATAGGCCTCTGCCTCTTTCCGGCTGATGCCGAGATCCTGGCCCAGACCGAACGAACTGATACCGTATACGATACCGAAGTTGACCGCCTTCGCATTTCTTCTCTGCAGCGGTGTTACCTCTTCAAGCGGCACATGGAACACTTTCGATGCCGTCATGCGGTGGATATCCTCCGCCTCGCGGTACGCCTCGATCAGGTTTTCATCGCCCGACATATGGGCCAGCACGCGGAGCTCAATCTGGGAATAGTCGGCATCCAGAAAGACACAGCCAGGCTTTGGCACGAAGGCTTTCCGGATCAGACGGCCAAGCTCCATCCGCACCGGAATGTTCTGCAGATTCGGATCGGTACTGCTGATGCGGCCGGTCGCGGTGATGGTCTGGTTAAATGTCGAATGGATTCTTCCATCTTTCCCGATCACGGCCTGCAGACCGTCGGCGTACGTCGATTTCAGTTTGGCAAGCTGGCGGTACTCCAGAATATCGGCAACGAGTTTGTGATCCGGTGCGAGCTTTTCGAGCACATCGGCGGCGGTGGAATAACCCGTCTTGGTCTTTTTGCCGCCCGGAAGCTGCAGCTTTTCAAACAGAATCACGCCGAGCTGCTTCGGGGAATTGATGTTGAACTCCTCGCCGGCCTCTTTGTAGATCTGTGCCTCCAGCTCTCCGATCCGCTCCGCCAGCTCAGCTCCGTAAACGGAAAGTGCTTCTTTTTCTGCGGCGATTCCATCCGTTTCCATCTGACGGAGCGTAAACACCAGCGGAATCTCCACATTCCGGTACAGATCCCACATGCCCTGCTCCTTCAGAAGCTTTTCCATGTTTTCCTGTGCGGCAAATACAGCATACGCCTGATGACCTGCATACGACTCCTGCTGTTCCGGCGTCATCTTTCCTGCGGCCGGAATCTTGCTTCCGCCGAAGATCTCTTCCACTGCCGGCACATAGCGGTGTACGTACTCTTTTACGATATCATCGTACGAATACTGTGATTTCAATGGATTTAATAAATACGCGGCAATTCCGGCATCAAACAGATGGGCTTCATCGGCGTCCGGCATATCCTTCAGAAATTCTTTTCCGTCCATGACGCAGAAAACCGGAATCTGCTTCTGCAGCTCAGTCAATTTTTCTTTTAAATAATCTCCGGTCAGGAAACCTTCTGCTGGGAAGTAAACAACATCCGGCTCTCCGCTTCCATACGCAACTGCCATACCGACAAGTGAACGGCTCCGATCTGCCATCGGTCCGTCCTTCGGGGTTTCTTCTGTCAGAAGAGCGGCTCCTGCCTTCTCCTCCTTCGCGATGGTTCCAAAGAGTTCTTCCGCCTCGGAAAAATCCGTTACGGTGCGCAGAAAGACGGCATCCTCTGGTTCTGCACTCGTCTCCTCGAAGCGGCCCAGCAGGTTTTTAAACTCCAGACGTTTGAACATCTCATACGCTTTTGGTGTATAAAAATTCGAGAGTGCCGCTTTTTCACGGTCGAGCTCCACCGGCGCATCGGTATCAATCGTTGCAAGTTTTTTGCTTAATTCCGCCAGATCATAATGATCACGCATCGCCTCTTTTGCCTTGTTCGGTTTGATCTCCTCGAAATGTGCATGCGCATTTTCCAGTGTCCCGTACTGCAGCAGGATTTTCGTCGCGGTTTTCTCGCCGACACCCGGCAGACCCGGGATATTGTCTGCGGTATCGCCCATCAGCGCTTTCAGATCGATGATCTGTTTCGGGAGAAGACTGTATTTTTCCAGCACCTCTGCCGTGTGGTAATTTTCAATCGTCGTCACACGCTTTACGGTCTTTGGAATCCGGATCAGAATGTGGTCCGTTGCAAGCTGCAGCAGATCGCGGTCTCCGGATACGATCGTAACTTCCATCCCTTCCGCCTCGCATTTGCGGCCGAGCGTTCCTAAGATATCATCCGCCTCATAGCCCTCTCTTGTGACAATCTCAATGTCCATTGCTGCGAGCACTTCCTGGATCACCGGGACCTGTTCGCGCAATTCCTGCGGCATCGGCTTTCTCGTTCCCTTGTACTGGTCATACATTTTGTGGCGGAATGTCGGTGCATGGAGGTCAAACGCCACGGCAAGATACTGCGGCTGCTCCTCATCGAGAATTTTAAACAGAATATTCAGGAATCCATATACGGCGTTCGTGTGCAGTCCTTCTGCATTGGACAGATCCGGTACGCCGTAAAAAGCCCGGTTCAGAATACTGTGTCCGTCCAGTAATACGATTTTATCACTCATAATAATCCTTTCAGCCAGGGTAATTCTATCACTTCAAAATAGTGCAGAGCCAGGAGCACCAGAAACAGAACGAGAATCAGCATCAGCACCCGGAAAAACGTATCTTTGTACCGGCGGTGTCTCGCTTCTTCCTCTTTTTTCTCCAGATCGCGTTCCAGAAGTCCTGTCAGATTGTAGGAATCGGGCGCGTCATCCTCGAAATATGCCATCGCACGGTTCACAATAAAATATGTCTCCAGTTCCTCGTGGCATGTATGGCATTTCCGGATATGGGAAATAAACGGTTCCATCTCTTTCTCCGGCATATTTCCCTGCACGTATGGCTGTATTAATTTTTCTGCTTCTTTACAGTCCATAAAATCCTGCTCTCCTTTTGTATCCGGCCAGTGTTTTTCTCTGGCCGTTTTTTCTGCTATCTACCATCATACACTATTTTCTCATAATTTAAAAGAGACAACCCGCCGAAAATGGGTTGTCTCTTGTTCTCTTATAAGATAACTGTTTTCTAGTGGATTTCCATTATGCACGGACAATGTTCGGGGTCTCTTTTCCTGCCTCGAAATCCAGCGCATTCTGCAGTGTGGTCTCTGCAATCGCACGCAGTGCTTCCTCGGTGAAGAATCCCTGATGTGAAGTGATCATAACGTTCGGGAAGGACAGGAGACGTGCTGTGGTGGAGTGCTCCAGAATCTCATCGGAACGGTCCTCGAATACGTTCGGGGTTTCCTCCTCGTATACGTCAAGGCCGACGCCGAAGAATTTTCTTGCACGGATTCCCTCGATCAGGTCGTCTGTCTTTACCAGACCTCCGCGGGACGTATTGACCAGGATCACGCCGTCTTTCATCTTTTTGATGCTCTCGCGGTTGATCATGTGGTATGTGCTGTCCATCAGCGGGCAGTGCAGGGAGATCAGATCACTCTGTGCCAGCAGTTCATCAAGAGTTACGTACGTAACAAAATCTTTTAAGGATTCATTCTGGTATACATCGTAAGCAATGACTTTCATGCCGAAACCGCGGCAGATTCTTGCCATAGCCGCACCGATTTTTCCGGTTCCGACGATTCCGGCGGTCTTCTGATAGAAGTTAAATCCCATCAGTCCGCCCAGGCTGAAGTCGTTTTCTCTTACTTTCGTATATGCTTTGTGCATGTGGCGGTTGACCGTCATGGCCAGTGTCATCGCATGCTCAGCTACAGCCTCCGGGGAGTAACCCGGTACACGGCGTACATCAATGCCGTATTTTGCAGCTGTCTTTAAATCTACGTTGTTGAAGCCTGCGCAGCGCATCAGGATCAGCTTGACGCCTGCCTCATGCAGTGCTTCTACGGTTTTTGTTCCGACATCGGAGTTTACGAAGGCGCACACGGCATCGTAGCCCTTTGCCAGGGAAGCGGTTCTTGCAGCAAGGCCGGTTTTTAAATATTCCACTTCAATTTCTGGAAACTGCTCTTTGGTTCGGTCGAAAGATTCTCTGTCGTAGTTCTGGGTATCGTAAAATAAAATTTTCATAATGTTTTTCCTCCTCGCTTTGCGGTCATCTTATTGTTCCCGCTTACATGCATTACTATACTTCATTGTTAAAACTTTGTCAATGTATTATTTGTTAAAATTTTATCAATTAGTAAATTTATTTTCAACATCTTTCACAACAGTACAAATTTACTGGATCACCTCGTCCAGGAACCGGGACGGCTCGACTTTCTTTTCAAACCGTTCCTCCACATAACAGAGCGTCAGCTCTTTCCGGGCGCGCGTCATTCCGACGTAGAACATCCGCCGCTCCTCCTCGATCGCCTCCGCAAGGACTGCTTTCTGATACGGCATTACGCCCTCGTTGACGTCAAGAAGATAGACCTTGTCGTACTCGAGTCCCTTGACGCTGTGCAGGGTGGAAACCATAACTCCTTCCGCACTCTCTGCGCGCTGCTTCTGTTTTTCCTTCATCTTCTGCTGGTATTCCTCAATATGTGCAAACCAGCCCTCGATGCTTTTCTGGCTCTTTGCCGCCTCCTGCAGCTCGTCCAAAACGGAAATCAGATCATCCTCTTTCAGATGGCGGTATGCAGCATATTCCTTCACATACTGTTCATAGCCGATCGCATAGCGGATGTAATTGACCGCGCCGAACGGCGATAAATGCGTCAGTGTCGTGATATCCTGCTCCAGTTTGCGGATCCGCTGGCACATCCAGTCTTTTTCTTCGTAATATTCCAGAAGTGCATCGAACGAAACAGTCGCCTCCTCAAAGGCATCCCGCGACAGATAACGGTTCGGGCGGTTGGCAATCTTTAAAAACTCGCCGCGCTTCCGGCTTCCCATCGCAAGATTCAGATACGTCAGCAGATCTTTCGCAATCCAGTGGTCATAGAGATCCGGCAGGGTATCCCGCATCTGGAACGGGATCTGTGCTTCCATCAGTTCCTCTACTGCTGTCCGGCAGCCAAGATTCGTGCGGAACAAAAGCGCCATCTCTTCATACGGACAGCCGTTTTTCTCCGCCTCCCGCAGCTCCTCGGCAACGGCACGCATCTCCTCGCGCGGGTTCTTATATCTCCGGATTGCAACCGGAGCGCCTTTCTCGTTGTCGGTGGAAATCGCCTTTTCATACCGCTTTTTGTTGTGGTGGATCAGGCATTGGGACCGCTTCACGATAAATTCCGTACTACGGTAATTTTTATCGAGCACTACCTGCGCCGCGCCCGGGTAATCTTTCGGAAAATTCAGCATGATCTCCGGCTTGGCCCCGCGGAACTGATAAATCGACTGATCGTCATCCCCGACAATAAAGAGGTTATTTTCCGGCAGCGCCAGCATCCGCACAATCTCATACTGCACGGGGCTGATGTCCTGAAACTCGTCAATCAGGATATACTGAAATTTCTGCTGCCAGGCGCGGAGGACCTCCGGCCGCTCCAGAAAGAGACGTTTGCACTGCACCATCAGATCGTCGAAATCGAGTTTTTTGTTCTCCTTCCGCCATTTCTCATACGCCTCATAGATTTCGCGGAATTTTTCCTGCGGCATACAGGCGGAATAGTAATGTTCCAGCGGGATCTGATTGTTCTTCACAGTGCTGATTTCGCGCGCCAGATTTTCCTCGAGATCCTCTTCCTCCAGGTCTCTGGCATAGTGGTTGACCAGCTCGCGCATCAGCCGCTTTTTCTCTTCCTCGCTTAAAATATTGTTGCCGGACATGCGGTACGTATGGCGCAGAATCGCGTAGAATATCCCGTGGAACGTTCCAAAGGTGACCTGGGTACTCGTCTTTCCCATCGCCTTCAAATACCGCTCCTTCATCTCTTTTGCCGCCGCACGCGTAAATGTTACGACAAGAATACGAGAGGCGGAAATGCCGCTCGTTACAAGCTGGCAGGTCCGCCCCGTAATCACTGCGGTTTTCCCCGACCCCGGTCCGGCAAGGACCATCATGGGGCCGGTGGTATGCATCACCGCTTTTTTCTGTGAATTATTATATATCATTTGGATAATTTCTCAATCGCTTTGTCGATGCGGGCAAGAGACTCCTCTTTTCCCAGAACCTCAAGGATTTCCGTTGCGCCGGCCGGTGTCATCTGTTTTCCGGAAAGAGCGGTACGGATCGGCCACATAATATAACCGGTCTTGTATCCTTTTTCTTTTCCGAATGCGCTGAGTATCTCAAAGAGAGCATCATTGCTGAAATCTTCCTGCGCTGCCAGCAGCGGTTTTACTTCCTGAAGAAGTGCAAGGGAGGTCTCCTCGTTTGTCTTCATCTTTTTGTGAGTGTACATCGAAGCGTCGTACTCCGGAACTTCCTCGAAGAAGTCGATGAGGTCTGCAATATCCGGGAATACTTCGATTCTTGTTTTTACCATGGCTGCAATTTTCTTAAAATCGAGCGGACGGTGGACTGTCTTCTGGATATACGGAAGCGCCATCTCATAGAACTTCTCGTCGTCCATTGCCTTCATGTACTCGCCGTTCATCCAGCGGAGTTTTGTCATATCGAAAACGGCCGGAGATTTGCTGATGTGGTGGTAATCGAAGATTTTTACCAGCTCCTCGAGAGAATAGATCTCGCGGTTTCCTTCCGGGCTCCATCCAAGAAGGGCTACGAAGTTGACAATGGCATCTTTTAAGAAACCCTGATCGATCAGGTCTTCATAAGAAGAATGGCCGCAGCGTTTGGACAGCTTCTGATGCTCCTCGTTGGTGATCAGCGGACAGTGTACGTAAACTGGAACTTCCCAGCCGAATGCCTCGTAAATACGGTTGTATTTCGGGGATGAGGACAGATACTCATTACCGCGGACAACGTGGGTTACACCCATCAGATGGTCGTCGATGACGTTTGCGAAGTTGTAGGTCGGATATCCGTCGGATTTGATCAGGATCAGGTCTTCCAGCTCCTCGTTGTTTACGGTGATATCTCCGTAGATCTCATCGTGGAAGGTTGTGGTTCCTCCGGTCGGCATATTAAAACGGATGACGTACGGTTTGCCGGCTGCCAGATTGGCCTCTACTTCCTCTTTGGAAAGACCAAGGCAGTGTTTGTCGTAGATTGAGATTTCTTTTCCGCCTACGTTACGCTTGCACTGGCTCAGGCGCTCTGCGTCACAGAAGCAGTAATAAGCGTCACCCTGCTCTACCAGCTGTTTTGCATATTTCAGGTACAGACCTGCTGCATTACGCTCGCTCTGTACGTACGGGCCGCAGCCGCCGTCTTTGTCCGGTCCCTCGTCGTGTACCAGGCCGGTCTCTTTTAAGGTACGGTAGATGATATCAAGTGCGCCTTCCTGGAAACGCTCCTGGTCGGTATCCTCGATACGGAGCATAAAGGTTCCGTCATCGTGTTTTGCGATCAGATACGCATACAGGGCAGTACGCAGGTTTCCTACATGCATCCGGCCTGTCGGGCTCGGTGCAAATCTTGTTTTTACATTGCTCATTTTTCTTTTCTCCTGATTTCTGGTTTTTCTGGAACAATCCTTTTGTCTGTTCCCTTCCACCATTTATTTAGAATGGAAAACAGCCCGGCGTTTCTTCCGAGCTGCACCATCCTTCCACTTTTGCCAGCGGCAATGCTCTTTTTCAGACCTCTACGCCGTGCTGTTTCAAATATTCCATAAAGTCGCCGACGGTAGAAAGGTCTGTCAGTTCGTCGGTGTCGATTTCAATTCCGTACTCGTCTTCTAATGCCATAACCATCTCGTAGAGATCCAGGGAATCTGCACCCAGGTCATCTTTAAAAGAGGTATCTTCGTTGATGCTGTCTGCATCACAGTTGAGCTGTTCTACTAAAATTTCTTTTATCTTTTCTAACATTGTTCTGCTCCTTCCTGCCTCTACCCGGCAGCCAGTATTTCTTTCGAAAAAAGTGTATCTGTTATTCCGGCATTTGTCAATAGATTTTTCTACTTTTACTGTTCTTCCGCCTGTGCCTCTCCTTCTCCGCTCTTTCCATCCTGGAACACAATAAAGCGGGAGACGCACAGGGCAATGCCGATTTCCGTCAGGATAAAGAGCACCGATGTTCCTCCGTAACTGATAAATGGAAGGGTAATTCCCGTTGCCGGCATCAGTTTCAGAACAACGCACAGGTTCAGAATAACCTGAATGGAAATATGTGCAAAAACGCCGCTCACCATCAGCATTCCATACGCGTCCGGCGCATTCTGTGCAACCACAAACAGACGGTACAGCAGGTAGCCAAACAGCAGCAATACAAGAATCGCGCCAAATATTCCAAGCTCCTCGCAGATGATCGAGAAGATCATATCGTTCTGTGCTTCCGGAATTGTTGTAATCTTCTGCGTACTGTTGCCAAGTCCTTTTCCGAGAAATCCACCGGATCCAATCGCATAAAGTCCCTGCAGAATCTGATAGCTGCCTCCGGAAAGCCATTCATAGATACGATTCGACCGGAAGTCACCGCCTATTCTTTCAAAGATCTGCAGATTATTTTTTAAAATGATAATCGCAAAAACGCCAATTACCGCCGCGCCCGGAATCACACGCGCATAAAATTTTACCTCCGGGTCCGCCAGAAACAAAATGACGCAGGCGATGAGTCCCAGAATAATGGCGGTACTCAGGTTGTCCGTCAGAATCCACGCAGCCAGCGCCTGCAGCACGCCAAGTCCGAGGACAATTGCTTTTGCGCGGATGGTACGCATATTTTTTCCCATCTTCAGGATAATGTATGGCAAATACAGAATCAGCCCCAGCTTTCCAATCTCCGCAGGCTGAAGACTGCCACCGCCGATCCGGAGCCATCTTCTCGCCCCGTAGGCTTCATAACCAAGCGGCGTAAACCTTACCGCCGCCATCAGAAGGAGACTTCCCCAGTATACCAGTGCTGCAATCCGCTGGAACCATACACTATGATAATCTACAAACTTCGACAATATCACAATCCCCACCAGAACAATAGCAGAAAGCCCCGCCTGATGCGTGAAATAATACATATCATTTCCCTTGAATGTACTGGCCGCCTCGTAGGCACTCGCGCTGTACAGCATAATCAGTCCGAAGCTGACCAGCAAAATAGTGCAGGCCAGCAGGTTATAATCATAAAAATCCGAAGGAAGTTTTTTCTTCCTCTTTTTCTTCTTTTCTTTCTTCTGGGATGGCATGTTTACTTTCTCTGCCATGAAGTTTCCACCTCCATTGTTTTACTCCATTTATTTCAGTGCATAGCCAAGCAGACTGACAAAGCCCGGATTTCGGTCGGTCGTTCCGAGGATAACCTTACGCACCAGCTCCGGATCGTCCGTGATAATGTTGTCCACGCCGCAGTTGACCATCCGCTGCATATCTCCCTGATAATTCAGCGTCCAGGCACAGACTTCTTTACCAAGACTGTGCGCATGCTCTACAAAGCTTTCGGTGATGTACGTATATTTTACAGAAAAGAAGTCCGCCGCGTCCATATCCTCCAGGCCTCCGTACGACATTTTCATCGTATACCCGGTCTTGATATCCGGATTGATTTTCTTTGCCTGCCTGAGAAAATTGTAGTTCATGGAAGTCAGCACACACTGATCCACAAAGTCATTGTCCTCGATGATTTTCACCACTTTTTTGACAATATTCTGGTTGTGGCCGTTGTATTTTACTTCGATATTCAGGTTGATTTTTCCTTTCGCGTACGCGATGACTTCTTCCAGCTTCGGAATCTGCTCGCCGCGGAATTTTTTGTTGAATCGTACACCGGCATCGAGCTGGCTGATTTCATCGTAGGTCAGGGTCCAGATGCTGGCATTCAGACCGGTTGTCCGCCTCAGATTTGTGTCGTGCATAAGGACAATCTCACCATCACTCGTCTCCTGTACATCGATCTCCGCGTAATCCGACATGCTGTCCACTGCATATTTGATCGCGCTCATCGTATTTTCCGGTGCTTTTCTGGCTCCGCCCCGGTGCGCTGACACCGAAATATACTGGGAGGAAGCCGTTGCCTCTGCACGTGTTGCGCGCATGGCATATACAAGATAAACCGTTTCTCCCGCCAGCATGGCGATCGTGAGAACCACCGCCGTTACCGGACCGCAGAAGGTGCGTACCAGCTTCGAGCTCGGCTTTTTCGTTGTCCGGCTCTTCTGGTAGCCCTTTCGGGAGGAACGGATAAAAATCAGATACAGATACGTAATGCTTCCGATAAGGCCGAACGCTCCGCCGATCAGGCTCATCGTCGATTTGACCCAGTCACCGTAGACGATGACGGTACTGACAACGGTAGACGGCGTTTTCACCAGCTTTGCATAGGCAACGACAGCCGTTCCGAAAATCAGATACAAAACCCACGTAATCAGAAAAATCATCACCTGGAAAAAGACGTTGATGCCAAGCTCACGCAGCACGCGTTTTTCCAGTGTCTGGCGCACCCGCAGATGGGTATTTTTCTCTTTTTCCGTCATCATGCACCGGAACGGGATGGTGTAGGAAAACACAAACGAGAACGCGACAAGCAGAATCGTCAGCACCACCGGAATCCAGTATGCCGGGAAGGCATTGTAAATCTTCGTCAGGGAAACCTGAAGCAGTTTCATACTGCGGATGGCGCTGTAGCTGCTGTGCAGCCAAAGGTACGGGAAGCTCGCTGCCATGTAGAAAAACCAGGTCCACGGGCGGGCACGCACAAACTGTGCAGCTCCTCTTCCGCCGGCAAGCATCATGACAGGAACGGAAATCCGTTTTCGTTTCCAGGAGGCCTCCAGAGCCGCCATGACAGCATAGATTTCAAACAGCATACAGAAAAAGAAAGCAAGCAGAATTCCAAAAATCAGCAGAAGGGTCAGCGGATGCAGCATGATCTTGTTGAAGTTTTCCGATGTCATATAACTCGTTCCCAGCTGTTTTAAGGAAAAGTTGATCGCCGCATTGGCGAGTCTTGAAACCAGCTGGCTGGAAAACAGGCGGTAGACCGTCTCAAATATCACGATGCTAAGCAGGTTTTTCTGCAAAAGTTTCCATGCCATATTCAGATAAATTCGTATCATTCCTGCATTTTTTACTGCCTTTTTTCTCATCTGCTGTTGTTCTCTCCTGTCAGCCGCAATTCCCCCCGATGAATCTGTATGCAAAAATTACCTTTATTTTTTCTCTTTTGTATTTTACATTTGACACTTCGAGTCTTTTTTGAAGCTCTTTTTCTTTCTGTTCATTTTAAACTATCTTCCAGTATAACACAAAACCGGGTCTTTGAGTATTCTTTTTTCTATTTCTGGTTGCACCACTTCTGCAGTTTTTTTACCATGGCGGATGGGCTGCTTACTGTGCCGTCGATCGGCGTGCCGAGTTTTTTCTGCCAGGCGAGGATTGTCTGCGGACCGATATAGCCGTCCATGCCGGCCGATGCCCATTTCTGCATTTCTTTTACAAGGGCCGATCCGCCTTTTGGCGTACTGTCCCACTCGGCGGCTGTGATGCCATCACAGAATTTCCGGTTGACGGCCAGCTGATTGCTGATTTTTCCATCCTGCGGTGTGCCGAAAAGTTCCTGCAGACGGCGCGTCAGATTTTCGCCCCAGATTCCGTCCTCTGCGACTGTCTTTCCGGATGACTTTGCTGTCTCTGCCGATTTTTCTTTTGCGGGACCGGCATAACGGCAATACGCTGTATGGCAGTTGACCCAGCCTGCCCCTGAGAGAAGCCGTCCCCAGCTTGTGTTCTGGATTTCCGTCACCGTGTAGCTTCCCTGATCCCGGATCGTTCCGGCAATCCTGCTGTCCGCATCCGGTGCCTGACGGATGTTGAGGGCCGCTGTCTGCACCTGATAGATCCCGGGCGCATACGTTTTTCCTGTTCCGCTGCCTGCTGTTCCCGTTCCTGTGCTCCCTGCGCCGCTTCCGATCATCCGCTTCATGCGGTCCCAGTCACCGCGGTTCATGATCTGGCTCGGACAGTATTTGCTGCAGATGTCATAATGACGATAGACTCTTTCCAGCGGAATCCCCGTCTCCCGCATGATCTCCCGCACCAGTGCCGCAGTATTCTCAAATGCTTTTTCATAATTATACCCGGCCTGCACACACATCTCCACACCGATGCTGTTCTTGTTGCCGTACTGCTGAAACAGATTTTTTCCGCCGTAATTAATGCCGACATGCCAGCACCCCCGGCTGTGCGGTGCCGCCTGGTAGGCTGTGTCACCGTCATCGACGTAATAGTGTGCGGAAATGTTCTGGAAATTCCCGTCATGCTGTGCTCTCGCATGTGCCCGCGCATCGGCACCTGCTGCGAAGTTGTCGGTGTTGTGGACTACGATACATTTGGGATTGTTTTCCGCATACGTATTCTGATTGCCAAGATACGACCGATCAATTCTCATATTCTCCCCTTTCTGATGGTTCAGACTGCCCGGCATAACACAGATTTTTTGAAGCGCCGTTCACTCCGGCTTATGGATCTGCTTGATAATCTGATTCACATAATTGCTCAGCCCCGCCACCAGAATCCCCTGCGTGACCGCCGTAAAAACCGCCATCGCCCCTTCCTTCGCCGTCTCAATCTCACTCGTCGCCATCACCCAAACCGCACACAGCACCATGCTGATGCCGCCTAAGATCAGCGGAATGTACTTATTCTTCACCGCCTGCGACTGCCGCAAAGCAACACCGAAAAAATACAGCACGAACGCAACGACGATGAGTTCGGGCTTTACATAATTCATTGCTTCCATGGAACATCCTTTCTGACTGTTCTGTTTTTGAAAGTCTTTTTTCTATATTATGATGGGATAATGATTTACGACTGGATAAGAATTTCTTACTGTAAACCCAAAAAATCCCACCTGTTTTTCAGATGGGATTTTCCAGTGGTGTGCTGTTCTTTGATTTTTAATTTACTATCTTGTGCAGCAATTCCCCTGACCTGCCCCTGGCTGCGGTGCCGCACAGAAAGTCTTTGCATCAAACGACGGATTAAACGCATAAAAGTTCTTCGAATTCAATTCGTCCTGTACAGAACGCAGTGCTTCACCAAAACGTTGGAAATGCACAACTTCACGCGCCCGCAGGAAACGAATCGGATCAGCTACCTCCGGATCTTTTACCAAGCGAAGGATGTTGTCGTACGTTGACCGGGCTTTCTGTTCTGCTGCGAGATCTTCGAACAGATCTGTTAACGGATCGCCTTTCGACTGAAATTCGCAGGAATTAAACGGAACTCCGCCAGCCGCCTGTGGCCAGATTCCGGCTGTGTGGTCTACATAGTAATTAGCAAAACCGGAATTCTGAATTTCTTCCAGCGAAAGATTACAGGTAAGCTGATGAACGATCGTGGATACCATTTCGAGATGAGCTAATTCCTCGGTACCAACATCATTCAACACCCCCGCTACAATTCGGTTCGGTGCTGTGAAACGCTGAGAGAGATACCGCATGGATGCGCCCATCTCTCCATCCGGGCCACCATACTGACTCATGATAATTTGGGCGATTTTAGGGTTTGGTGTCGTGATGTTTACAGGATACTCGAGGCGTTTTTCATAATTCCACATCCGTCAGCACCCTCCTTTCCGGTTGACTTCCCACGGCCATGGCTGCATAACCCATTCGAAAGAACGGCTCATGCGGTCGTTGGCGGTATCGATCGTGAGCGGGCCGTACTGTTCGGCGTACTGTTTCAGTACTTCTTTTCGAAGCTCCACTTTTTCCCGGAAAAAGGCAAGTGCATCTTCATCCTCCGGGTGGGTGTCGAGGTAAAGGTTCATTTCAACAACAGCAAAGCTGACCTGATCAATCCAGGCGAGCAGCTTTTCACGGGATGGCATCTGCGGCATCATAGGCACTCTCCTCCTCCCTTTCCACAGAATGGTTTACAGAGTTCCGGGAATAAGGTTCCATTTTTTAATGCAGCGGAAAGATCATAGATCTGTTCAAACCGCTGCATCGGAACGTACGCCATTGCAGGTATCATATGATCTACATGCTGCATTTTCCGCGGGAAATTCCTTGGTTCCATCTTCAGTTCCATATTGTTTGAAGCGGCGCGGCGGTTCTGCATATTGTTCGCACCGCAGCAGCCGCGATTCATACGGGATGAATCCATACCATGTTCCTCTTTCATTTTCTGTTCTTTATAGAGTATGAAGAAAATAAGAAAGTGTCAAAAAAGGCAGCGGTTTCTCTTCCGCTGCCTTTCTGTCATACTAATGAAATTTTCATCAAAACTGCATCTCATACAAATGCGCATAAATCCCGCCCTTCGCGAGCAGTTCCTTATGTGTGCCTTCCTCCGCAATTCCATTCTCCGTCAGCACCAGAATCCGCTTTGCATTCCGGATTGTGGACAGCCGGTGCGCAATCACGAAGGTTGTCCTGTCTTTCGCCAGAAGTTCCAAAGATTTCTGGACGACTTTTTCGCTTTCGTTATCGAGCGCTGAGGTTGCCTCGTCGAAAATCAGGATCGGCGGGTTTTTGAGGAATACGCGGGCGATGGAAAGCCGTTGTTTCTGGCCACCGGAAAGTTTTACGCCGCGCTGGCCGATATCGGTGTCGTAGCCGTCCGCCAGCTCCATGATAAATTCATGTGCATTGGCCGCTTTCGCTGCGCGGATGACCTCCTCGTCGGTCGCATCCGGTCTGCCATAGCGGATGTTGTCGATGATCGTTCCCGCAAACAGGTACACATCCTGCTGCACAATACCGATCTCATCGCGCAGATCCTTTAACTTCACATCGCGGATGTCCTTTCCATCCAGCAGAATCCGTCCTTCCGTCACATCGTAAAAACGCGGAATCAGCGAGCAAAGCGTCGTCTTTCCGGCGCCGGAGCTGCCGACCAGTGCCACATAGTCGCCGGCCGGGACATGCAGATTCACATTGCTTAACACGTTTTCCTTCGACTCCTCATAGTGGAACGAAACGTTTTCAAAGGTTACTTCTCCCTGCACATTCTTCAGTGGCAGTGCATCCGGCTTGTCCTGGATGTCCGGTGCGATGCTCATAATTTCCAGGAAACGTTCATAACCGGAATAACCATTCTGGAACTGCTCCGTAAAGTTCACCAGCTTTTTCACCGGATCTGTGCAGTTGTTGATGTACAGAAGAAAGGTAACCAGATCCGCCGCCCCAAGCTTCCCGCCTGTCATCAGCAATGCGCCGACAATCAGCGAAATAACGGTAATCAGCGTCGAAAAGGCTCCCATTCCCGAATTGTAAATTCCCATATAGCGGTAGCTGACCTTCTTCGAATCGACAAAACGGTCATTTCCCGCATTGAACTTACGCATCTCTTCTGTCTCATTTCCAAACGATTTGACAACACGGATCCCCGAAAGACTGTCCTCAATCTGACTGTTGATATCCGCAATTCTGCGGCGGTTTTCCTTGAATGCACTCTTCATGCGGCTGTTCATCACTAACGCAAACAGCAGCATCACCACAATAACCACAAGCGGCACACATGCCAGCATCGGATTTACCACAAACAGAATAATCATCGCGCCGATCAGTTTGATAAACGAAATGACAATATTCTCCGGCCCATGATGTAAAAGCTCACTGATATCGAACAGATCGCTTGTGATGCGCGACAACAGATGGCCGACCTTCTGGTTATCGAAAAAAGCAAACGAAAGCTTCTGATAATGGCCGAAGATCTCGTTCCGCATATCATGCTCAATCCGCGCCCCCATCACATGGCCGTAATAGGCAATATAAAAGTTACAGTACATTTCAACCAGAACCATAGCAATCATCAGAATACCGAGGCGGATAATCTCACCCGTTGCCTGCTCCAGCGGCTTTTCCACAACCGTACTCGTAATATACCGTACAATCAGTGGAATCACCAGTGTAATGGCTGCTCCAAGCATTGCAAAAAACATGTCGGTAAAAAACAATCCCTTATATGGAATGTAATACCGCGCCAGCTGGCGGATTCTTCCCTTCTCTTTTCCGGTTTCTTTTTCTTTACTCATCCTGTCCTCCCTTTCCGTTGGAAACCATTTTGTAATCTTTTCGGAACTCAGACGGTGATACGCCGCATGCCGTTTTAAATGATTTCATGAAATGCTTATCATTTTCAAATCCAACCTGTTTGGCAATTTCCGTAATTTTATCTTCTGTTTGAATCAACAGACGCTTTGCCTCCGCAATGCGGATCTCCTTCAGATAGTTCACAAAATTCACACCGGTATGTTCTTTAAACGCTGCTGAAAACAGCGAATAATTCATGCAAATATGGTTAGATACCATCGCCATATTCAGATCTTTTGCATAATTTTCCCGAATATATGAAATTGCCTCTTCCATTTTTTCTTTTCCGGCCGTCTGACTTTTCAGGCTTTCCCTGTAAACGTGTATCCATTCTTCAAACGCATTCAGGAACAGATCTGCATCACGGTACTGCAGAGGGCGCGGACATTTTTCCTTTTTTTCCGGCACGCGGAAAAAAAGATCCAGCTCTTTACAGATTGCTTCTGTTACTGCCAGAAGCTGATAGGGGGAAACCCTCTGATGCGCTGCCTCAAAATACCAGTTTCGCATTTTTCGCAACATCGCATCCACCCGTTCCGTCGGCACCTGCAGGATAAATTTTTCCTGAAACTGTGCCAGCTCCGTCTTTTCCTCAAAACATTTTTTCTGATATTCTTCCACAGGATTTTTCTGTATAAATGCCATTTCCCGGGCCAGCAGTGCTTCCTGGTATGCCTCTGGAATTTCCATCACAGAACGATGTTCTTTTCCCACTCCGAGACAAAATCTCTCATCTTTTTCTTTCATGATCCGCTCTGCCTCCGGTTCCGGCAAAAGATACAGAACTCCTCCTTCTACGCCTTCCAGCAGAATTCCGCTGCATTTCGAAAACCGTTCCCCATTTGCCTTGCTGGTCAGCAGGATCCGGAAGCTGTCGTTTCCGATGTAGCGCCGGATCCTGCTTTCCATATCCATCCATTCTTTTTCTTCGGCCATTTCTGCATTCATCATCAGATAACGGAGCTGATTTAAAAAGCACCGTTCTTCCTCTTCTTCCGTTTCCCGGGTCTCCGAAAGCTCTCGTTCCAGATTTTCCAGAAGCTGTTCTATCGTCTCCCGCTTGATCGGTTTTAAAATATAGTCCCGAACTCCATGTTTCATCATTTCAACCGCATAGGAAAATTCATCATAGCCACTTAAAACAATAACAACAGGTTTCTGTGACAGCTCCTCCATTTTGTTGACCAGTGTCAGACCGTCCATTTTGGGCATACGGATATCAGTGAACATGACGTCCACCCTCTGTTTCCCCAAAATCTCCAATGCCTCTTCTCCGTTTCGACACTCCAGAATCTCCTCCACCGGCACGCTGCTTCGCCGGATCATCGCCACGATTCCCTGTCGAATCAATTTTTCATCTTCTACAACCAGCAGTGTATTCATTTTCTTTTTCTTCCTCTTTCTCGTCACCCTCTTGATCCATCGGAGAATATTTCCCCCTCGTGATGGGAAGATGAATACTCACCTTCGTATAGCAATGCTCTTTTGTATAAACTGACAGTCCATACTCTGTTCCAAATTGAATGTGGATTCTGTCCTGTACATTCCGAAGCCCGATTCCATGTTTCGGCTGTGTATCTGAATTCAGGCGCATTCTTAGTTTACGTCTCAGAATTGCAAGCTGCTTTTCTGACATGCCTGTTCCGGAATCTGTGATTTCAATCTCAAAGCTCTTTTCATGCTCTATTCCTTTGATTTCAATGACGGCGTCTGCATCCAGCTCCTCAATTCCATGTGTGATTGCATTTTCCACAATCGGCTGAAGAGACATCTTGGGGATATCCTGCCGATATAAATTTTCCGGCATCTGAACGGACAGTGTTATTGTGAAATCATACCGCAGATTCATCAGTTCCACATAGTTCTGAATATAATTCATCTCATCCTGAACGGTTACCAGAAATTTATTCCAGCGCATATTGTAGTGCAGCATTTCACCAAGTGCTGTTACCGCATCGGAAATCGTATACTCTTCATCAATCTCAGCCATCATCTTAATGGATTCCAGAACATTATAAATAAAATGAGCGTTAATCTGGTTCTGCATTGCCCGGATTGCCGTATCTTTCAGCGCTGCCTCCCTTTTGATGCTTTCCTCGTTCTGTTTCTGAATTCTCTCCAGCATTCCGTTGATACCATAGCTCATTTCCCGCATCTCTTCTGCGCTGTAACAAACCTTTATCTTTGTTGTTCCATTGTCAATCTGACGCATCTCACCCAGGACGTCATAAAACTCCTTCAGCAGGCCACGCACAATCAGATTGACCACCACAATCAGAAGCAGTCCGAAGCCGGCAAATTCAAGCAGCATTCTCTGCTGCTGTTTGATCATGTTTCCGGTTGCATCATCCAAATTGATCAGTGTTACAAACATTCCATTGAGTTTATCGACTTTCCGAAGCACAATTGCAACGTTTTTCCGGTCAATCACCGCGCTCTGCTGACTCTCTTTTTTGTCACGGATTCCTGCCCGGAACAGAATCAGCCCCCGATAGGACTGCCATTTGCAGGCTGCCGCTGTTTTTCCGCAGTCATATAAATTCCAATTTTCATCAACAAAGCAGGCCCAGCTGCTGTCACCGGATCGATAGATTTCAGGAAATATGTCTGCCATACGCATGGATACCTCGATCACGCCAAGCCTTCCTCCGCTTTGATCCCGCAGCTCCCGTACATAAGTCATCAAATGGGAACCTTCTTTTTTTGTACCGGAGATAATATTTTTTTCCTGTATGTCAAAAAACCACTGTCCTCCGCCCTGATAGCTTCGGTACCAGGCGCAGTTTTTCATCTTTTCCTTCTGGTACAGGATCGGCTGCTGCTCCAGAAAACCATCTGCCATGGCAAAAATATGGATCTGGTACAGATCCGGCATTGCCTCCTGCATTTTGTCGATTATGCTGATGCTGTTATTCCGAAATTGCTGATAATAGATCTCCGAGATCTCCTCTCCCCTCCTGAGATGAAGAAGATATTTTTCCAACGGTTCATACTCCTGCAGCGTATCTACAACCATTGAGCAGGCATTCGCTTTTGCATTCACCTCCGCACAGGTAAGATCTGTTGCTGTTACTGCTTCATTTACCCCATGATCTATGGCATTCTTTTTGATACTCCTAAATCCAAAGCACATCATGCCAAAAAGTGGAATAAAAATAAAGATCAACGTTGTTACGGTAAATTTTTGGTTCAGTTTCAGTCCGCGAAACCAGTTTCCCATTTTTTATCCCCCAGTTTTCTTTTCGGTTCTGTAACTTTACTAATTTTACCAGTTTTCTCTTCAAAAAGCAATTTTTTCAGAAAAATTATTGACAAAAAGAGAAGACGGTACACTTTTTTTCCGTGTACCGTCTCTCTTTTCGCAAGACTCATATATGACGCAAAGCATGGTTCCAGGGAAACAGCTTTCGTACCATTGTTATACTGTTGTCAGATCCCACGGTTCATAAATCTTCGGAACATCGCTGATCAGACGTTTGGTATACGCTGCTGTCGGGTGAAGAATTACTTCTTCTGCCGGTCCCGATTCCACAAATTTTCCATGCTCCATAATATAAACATTATCGGATACATAGTAAGCAAGACCAATATCGTGGGTGATGAAGATAATCGTCATATTAATCTCATCACGCAACTTCAGCAGCATATCCAGGATCGTTGCACGTGAGCAGGCATCAATCATAGACGTCGGCTCATCGGCAAGCAGAATCTTTGGTTTCAGAAGGAAAATACGTGCAATCATCAGTCGCTGCATCTGGCCTCCTGACAGCTCAAATGGATATTTGTTTGTCAGTTCTGCGTATTTTAAGTTTACAAAACTGCAGGCCTCTGTCATCAGACGTTCTTTTTCTTCTTTCGGCAGATTTTTGTCACCGCGCATGTTAATGCAATCCAGCAGAACAGAATCTACACGTTTAAACATATTGTAGGAAGCAAACGGATCCTGGAAAATCGCCTGAATTCCCTTCCAGTACTCTTTTTTCTTCTTTCCGTTCGAAATGTCTCTTGGTTTACCCTGGAAATCAATTTCGCCTTCGGTTACACTGATCAGTCCGAGCAGCATCTTGGAAAGCGTTGTTTTTCCGGATCCGGATTCTCCTACCACACCCATTACTTCACCATAATTCAAGTCATAAGAAATGCCGCCTACTGCCTTTACTTCACCAGCAGGGGTAAAGAAGGAGACGTGCAGATCTTTAACTTCCAGTAATTTCTGATTTTCTTTTGCTTCAGCCATTACAATGCTCCTCCTTTCTATTTCTTCAGTTTTGGATCCAGTGCGTCACGAAGTCCGTCACCGAACAGGTTGAACGCCAGAATCATGATACTTAAGATCACAGACGGAATGATCAGACGGTAGGTATAAGTGTACATACCGCTTAATGCGTCTGTTGCCATGGAGCCAAGGCTTGGAAGTGGTGCAGAAACACCAACTCCTAAGTAGGATAAGAAGGACTCCAAAAAGATCGCAGACGGGATCTGTAAGCAGGTAGTAACAACGATCTGACCGATACAGTTCGGGATCAGATGTCTTAAAATGATCCGTTTGCCAGATGCGCCAAGTGCTCTTGCTGCGGTTACATACTCCTGCTGTTTTAACTGAAGTACCTGTCCACGGATGATACGGCTCATGGTTACCCAATAGAGCATACCAAATGCTATAAACATGGAAATCAGGTTCGGTCCCAGAACTGACACGAAGGACTTTAATGGACCGCTTCCTGTATTAATATAATTTGTTAAAATTGGTTTTAATGCAGTTGCAATCAGAAGCACTACCAGCATCTCTGGTACTGCGTAGATCACTTCTACGATACGCTGCATCACAGCATCTACTTTACCGCCGCAGTAACCGGAGATCGCGCCATATGTCGCTCCGATCACCAGTACCAGGAATGCTGCACAGATACCAACACTCATGGATACTCTCGCACCGTACATGACACGGACTAAGATATCACGGCCATACATATCAGTACCGAACACATGTGGGAATACGTTCTCACCGTTGGCTTTTCTCTGTAACTCATCAGTAGAATAACCAAACAGTTTCTTCTTAATGCCTAATTCTTTGCGAAGTGTGTTCACATCCACTTCTTCGTTCTGTTTCTGGGCATTCTGAGCTGCCACCTTTGCTTTTGCTTTGATTTTTGCAATATCAACGCTGGTCAGCTTCTCGCCCTTGGCAGCTGCCTCTGCTTCTGCCTCAGCGATCATCTCTTCTGCGCTCTTGGTTCCACCGGCGGTGGTTCTGGCTGCCAGTTCCGCATCCAGTCTCTGGGTGTCCTCCAGTGTGTAGTGGGTCGGATGCAGATTCTCTGCTCCCTTATTAAACTGGTCATATCCGTAAGGAACCAGATATGGACCTACGAATGCAAACAATACCAGGAAAATGATCACTCCAAGAGCAACCATCGCAACCACATTCTTCTTCAGACGGCGCCATGCATCCTTCCAATAAGAAACGCTCTGACGTTCCTGGATGAAATCCTTTTTCTCGGTCTGGGAGGCACTGTCGAAATCATCTGCACTGTAATGATTCCAGTCCAGAAGTTCCTCAATATCCGGCTGTAAGGTAACCGGACAACGTTTCATCTTGTTATCTTCTGCCACGATTATTCTCCTCCCTTTGTCAGACTGATACGTGGATCGGCGATCTTGTACAGGATATCAACTACCATATTCATCAAAATGATAAAACTTGCCAGGAAAACTGTGGTACCCATGATAACTGGATAGTCACGGTTCTGGATGGACTGTACAAAATAGCGTCCCAGGCCCGGAATAGAGAATACGCTCTCTACTACGAAACCACCGCACAGGGTAAATGCAACCTGCGGTCCTAAATAGGTAATAACCGGGATCAGTGCATTACGAAGCGCGTGTTTGAAAATGATCTTGCTGTTCTTTAAGCCCTTCGCTCTTGCTGTTTTGATAAACTCCTAGCAGAACGGGTCTGTCTTGCCGTGTAACACATCGGATAGAATCCCAGTGCAAAACACGGAAGCACATAAGCCTTCACTCCCTGTGACGGATCAAAGATGGTCGGGAACGGACGGAATCCCTCGATACCGCCTGCAAATACAACCAGCAGAATGGACGCCACTACGAAGCTTGGCATGGAAATACCTAAGGTACAGACCACTCGCAGGATGCTGTCAGTCAGTTTTCCACGCTTAAATGCAGAAAGACATCCTAACGGCACACCAACTAATACTGCCCAGCACAGGGCAATGGCTCCGACCTTAGCGGATACCGGGAACATTTCCTTAATAATGCTTAAAACTGCACGGTTCTTCTGCATCTTTAAAGAAACACCAAAATCACCCCTCAACAGGTTCTGAAGATATTTGCCTAACTGCACGATAACCGGCTGGTCCAGGCCATACTTCGCATTCAGTGCCGCCAGCGTAGCCTCAGACGGCGTTTTCTCACTCAGCCAGGGGCTTCCTGGAACTGCGTTCATCAGAAGGAAGGTCAGACAGGTTACTAAAAAAATCGTAACGGCTGCCATACCAAGCCTTTTTGCTACATACTTACCCATTTTCTCACATCCTATTTTTTCTTTTTGTCTGCTTCCATGTTTTACCTCGCAAGGGGTAAAAAAATAGCTGTCATAAAAAGCACCTGAAAATCCGTGATTTTATCCAGCAATTTCATCTCGTCCCTACACTTTAAAACACAGAAGTACACATGGCTATAATCTTACATCAAACATGTACTAGAAGTCAATAGGGAAACGCAATTTTGGACACTTTTTTGTTATAGGAGGGCGTACACATGTCCATATAGGACATACATTTTCATATTTCTCCCCTGCGGTTCATGCTATGTGACCGAAAGATCAACCGTATCCAATTATGGATAATATGCAGATCGCAGTTTTAACGGTTAAATGGAATTGTTCAATAAATACCGGATAAAGGGGATTACAATATGATAACTTATGATCCATTATGGAAAACTATGAAAGAAAAGAATATCAGCCAGTACCGTCTGGTAAAAGCCTACGGTTTCAGCGCCGGTCAACTGAATCGCCTGAAAAATAATCAGTATGTTTCTACACATACCATCGGCGTTTTGTGTACTATTCTTGAATGTTCTGTTGAAGATATTATGGAATTCCGCATGGATAAGAGCGAAGGACTGTATCCGATCATAGAAACCGTACCCAAACAACCGGAAGAAGATGAAGCGGAAGAATCCGTACCAGAAGAATCCGGAGCGCCATGTTAGCATTGCATCAAAAAAAGCAGGACAGAGAGCCTGGTTACCGCTCATGTAACGCATGAACGGCAACCGCATCTCTGCCCTGCTTTTCTATATAGAATTTGGAAAAATCAGTCACTTTCTTGTCTGCTTTCATGCGTTCGATTCTCTCGAACTCAGACTGGATCAGCTCTGCAAATTTTTCCTGTGCGCTTACA
>OGIE01001247.1_pt1 | contig 36417 bp, 31 predicted proteins | sample 1571581 | NCBI WGS metagenome assembly OGIE01 (sample SAMEA2582021, study PRJEB24529) | metagenome | biome: Human gut stool | place: China | collected 2011 | reverse complement strand
TGCTGATACATAACCTTCGATACCATTCCAGATTACATGGCACCAACCTTTGTCAGTGCTTAAGACTTCTAATTCGTCTCCTTTATTAACAATGTCTAAAACCTTTGAGCTTTCTTTTGGTTTTCTTCTTATGTTGACATCGTCCCTTGCATGTTTGATTTCGCCTGAAGGTCGTGTTGTTTCCTCTTCAGTCTGTTCCTCTGTAGGTGCCTGTGTTTCTTCTTCTGTTGTCTCTGGAACAGTTTTCTCAGTTGTTGCAACTACAGTAGTTTCTGATGTTGTCTGCTGAGTAACCTTCTGTGTTGTTGTTACAGCTTCTGTTGTCTCTGCTGTTGTTGCTCCTAATATTGATGTTTCCTTAGGAGCTGTTGTCTTCACTTCACTATCTTTCTTGGCTGAAACTGAAGCTACAACAATAATTAATACTACAATAACAACAATTGCTGCTGCTAAAATTCCTAATGTTATTTTTCTTTTCTTAATCTGCTGTTCTTTCTTTAACTCAGCATTTCTTTTTCTTGCTTCTATTCTCTGTCTAGTTTCATCTTCGTATGACATTTTTCCACCTTCTTAATGTATTTTCTTTTTGTTATGATTTTCAAATAACAATGTATTTCTAACATTATTATCTTAAAAATGCATTATCTTACAAATTCAAAAAACGACAAATTAATGTAAGTTTTCTTCTTCCTCAATAATTTCATCATATTCACCGTCTTCAACTAACTGATCAAAAGCCTGTGATGCTAACATGAATTCAGCTTCTGTTTCAATATTGTCAAGTCCAGGTTCTCCGTCCTCGTCTTCAAAGTATCTGTATAAGAACACTTCTCCTTCTTCGTTTTCAGGCCCTTCAGTTGGAAGTAATGCAATGTAATCTCTTCCTTCTGCTTCAAATATACTTACAACAAGGCAATCAACCTCACTGTCATCTTCTAATGTTAAAGTTACAAATAAATCTTCATCTTCTTCTAATTGATTATTTCCCATATCATTTACCAAGTCTTTCAACAATCCTCATACATTTCTCGTATGAATTTGAAAGACACAAACATAATATTTTTACTATGCCTGTATTTTCCTTTCCTATTTATTTTCACAATCTTACTATGCATTTGTAATAAACGCATTTTTTGTTATTTTAACTTTATCAAAAGTGTATTAAAATTGCAATATTATGCACCTTAATTTAATGTATTATCTACATAAATTTCAAAAAATATACATATTCTATGCCATTACTTCCTTCATAAAAATTGACGGTTCCACATAACAGCCAAGATTTTCGCTTACACAATATATATTTAAATATTTTTTTGCCCTTGTTATTGCCACATAGAAAAGTCTTCTTTCCTCTGCGAAATCTCTTTCTCTTACTGCTTTAGATGTTGGTATTATGCCCTGATTAGCATCTAAAATAAAAACGCTGTCAAACTCAAGTCCCTTTGAGCCATGCATTGTAATAATATGAATCGGCTTTCTTACCTGCTTTTCTTTTGACTTTGTATTAGCACTGTTTTCTTCACTTTCCTGTAAAATCCAACTTTCCAAAGTGTCATATTTTAAACTGTTTGTTTTTATTTCTTCAATTTCTTTTTCAAAAACAGAATAGTTTATCTTTCTCTCTCTTGATAGCTCTTTCAGGTAATTCTCATATCCTATACCTTTTAGAATATACATTAAAGCTGCCATGGGCTTTAATCTTAACAACATCTGCAAATCAAATTCCAGCTTTTCTATTTTTTTCACAATTTCACTGCTATGACTGTAAACATTTTTCAAACTATTAAAATCAATTCCATAATCACTTATCATTCCGTTACTAATAAGTCTGGCTGGTTTGTTTAATATATAAATTAGGCTTTCATTATTTCGTATTTCAACTTTATTCAAATTAATGGCTGCCTTTATGTAATTATAAATGTCCACTCCCACCTGAGTTTTGAAAACAGATTTCTTAGCAACTTTGCTTTCAGATATAATTTCCTGTTCTTCTAAAAACCTTTGGATAATATCAATCTGGCTGTTGTTTCTCACAAGTATTGCAATGTCATCTATCCCTCTACTTTGCAACTCTGTAATCTTAACTGCTGTATACTGCAATTGCTCCATTTGATTTCTGAAAATTCTAACATCAGTATCTTTACTTTTGTTATTATTCTTGTTCTTGGTATTGTTATTGTTCCTTTTCCTTGGGATTAAACAACCATCTTTTATGTTCTCATTTTCATTATTATTTTCATCATTTTTATTATTGTTACCTTTCGGTGACATGATATTTTTTTCAAAACGTGAACTGTTGTTTTTAATTAGGTTCTTAGACATTTGGATAATTTCATTTGTAGACCTATAGTTTATATTTAATATAATTTTTCTACATGCCTGATAGTCCTTTTCAAATCTAAACATTAACTCAGGACACGCCCCGCGAAATCCATAAATGCTCTGGTCATCATCACCTACTATAAACAAATTGTTCTCAGGCGCCACAAGCATTTTTATGATTTCATACTGTATCTTGTTAATATCCTGAAATTCATCTATTAAAACATATTCAAAAACCTGCTGCCATTTTTGTAAAAGCACCGGTTCCTCTTTAAACAACGTATAACAGTCCAACAGCATATCATCAAAATCAATTTTGTTCTGACTCTTCAATTCTTTTGCATATTCATCAAATATAAGCTTAAATTCCCTGTTTTTACAGCTTTTTGGTGCATAATCACTCAATGGAATCATATTCCCCTTAACATTGCTTATTTCGCCAATAATGTTTTGAATAAATTCATTAAGGGAAGTTGTATTTATTCTGTTTCTAATAATAATTTCACGCAAAATCTGACTTTTCTGATTTTCCGTCAAAATATTACGCCCACTGTAATTCTTGGATAATTTTAAAATTCTAAAATAGATTCCATGAAAAGTTCCAAAGGACACAGGATAACTGCTTTTTACCCAATGTTCTCCTTCCATTATCTGAAAAAATTTTCTCTGCATGTGAACTGCGGCAGCTTTTGTAAAAGTTACTACTAATATTTTTTCAGGTGAAACGTCTTTTCTAATTAACTCTTTTATTCTGTGTGTTATAACTGTAGTTTTACCTGAGCCAGGTCCTGCAAGAACCATGGCTGCTCCTTTAAAATGATTAACAGCTTCTCTTTGTGCGTTATTAAATTCCATAAACACCTTTCCAATATGTCCCTTTATACATTATCACATATTGGATGTGTTTTAAATAGTGTTTTCAGTCCACGTATAGTAAAATTTAATTAAACCTACTCTTGAATTGGTATCTGTTTTTTTATTTATATTTGAAATATGTCTGTATAAAGCAGCTCTTGAAATATATAACCCGGATGCAATATTCTGAACACTATCGTCAGAATTAAGTAAAGCTTCTAACACTTCCTTTTCTCTTTTGGTTAAAGAAAAATTCTCCGAAAACATTTGTAATTTGTCAGTTTCCTTTGTGCTGTTAATTTCTTTTTCACTGTTTGTTAGATTGTCCCAGTTATTTTCTATTATTTCAGCTCTGTTGATTTGTATATTTTTCATTGTGTACAAAAATATTAATACACTAATTGCCACAAACAAAACTAACGATAATACGGTAATCAGTAAAACATTTTCTGTTGAATATAGTTTCAAAGACCAACTCCCCATTAGCACAGCCATCAAATTATTTACTGCTCTTCCCATACCTGCCCAAAGGCGTGTATTTTCCATTTTAAGAGATATTTTCACAAATGCTGTTGTAAAAAACACAGCAAAGAATCCAGCTGACAAATAGAAAACAACCAGGCCTGTTAAAAACGCCCCGCCGGATACAATTGTCAAAATACATATTGTTGACAAAAGAGTTATGCAATACATTATTATGTACATGAATCTGCCTTTTTTTATGTCGAAAAGTATACCAGCTGCAATTCCACTTACGGCTAAAAATAATCGCGGATATTGACCTACATCAAAAGTACCATCTGCATGGAATAAAGTCACAACATTATCAAGGGTTGTAAAAACATTTGCCATTAATACAACAATTGCAATTAAAAGAATTACCATTACATAATTGTTTTTTAAAACACCCTTTTCTTTGACTGCATTATCACATCTGTCATCACTATTACTTTTCCCTGAAATTTTTTGCACTATTATGATTGCTGCAACCCATAATACAACTATCGAAACACTTTCCAGATTATTTGATTTTATTAAATTATTGCTTACAAACTGTATCAAAAGTCCAAAACCGTAAGCAAAGCCTATTGTTTTTCCTAAATATTTGCTGTTACCGTAATTAATTGCCGTAAAATAAAAAACCGTGCTTCCAAAAGCTCCAAGTATAATAAAAAGAAGGCAGCCGCACATTAATATAACATTATAAGAATCACTGTGTGAAAATTTCCAAATACAAAAACAACCTAATACAATCGCTAAACTAACCGCTATATTTTTAGTGTTTTTAATACCTGTTTTATTATCTAATATGTTTTTTATTATTGGATACAAAACAAATCCCACCACGCTTGCACCTAAAACATAACTTTGTGCTATTACAACTTTACTTGGATTTGCCACTTTAGCAATCATGTTATCAAAAAGGTATTCACTTCCTAAAAACAAAAAATTAAAAAGCGATATTAATATTATGATTTCAATCCAATTTTTATTTATATTTTTCTTAGTAACTGTATTTTCCATATTTTAACCTGAACCTTTCAAAAGGATTTCTTATTACACAAAAAGTCCGACTGACAAACAGCCGGACTTTTTATAATCATCCTTGAATTATTTTGATAATTATTCTGATAATAATTCAATACCTTTTTTAATTCTTTCTAATGACTCTTCTTTTCCAATTACTTCCATAATTTCGAAAGCTCCTGCCGGTGTCATCTGCTTACCTGATACTGCAGTACGAAGTGGCCATAAAGCCTGACCATTTTTAATTTCTTTTTTCTTAATATATTCAAATACAGTGTCGTGTAATCCCTGTACTGAATAATCATCTGTTTCCTCTAATATTGGAAGTAATTCCTTTAAAATTTCTAAAGAGTTTTCAGAATTAGTCTTCATTTTCTTGTGTGTATACATTTCAGGACTATATTCAGGAAGTTCCTGGAAGAAGTCAATCATGTCTCCAATTTCAGGGAATGTTTCAATTCTTGTTTTGACCATATCCATTATTGTTTCAAGGTTCAAATCTTTCTTGATAACTTCCTTAACGTATGGTCTTGCCATTTCATAGAACTTCTCATTGTCCATAGCCTTAATGTATTCACCATTCATCCATTTTAACTTTGTAATATCGAAAACTGAAGGGCTCTTATTAACCTTGTGATAATCAAAATTCTTAATTAATTCATCAAGTGAAAATATTTCCTGATTGTCTTCCGGACTCCAACCTAAAAGTGCAATGTAGTTTACGATTGCTTCAGGTAAAAATCCCTGTTCAACTAAATCTTCGTATGATGAATGACCTGAACGTTTGCTTAATTTCTTATGATTTTCATCTGTAATAAGTGGCAAATGTACATATTTAGGTGCTTCCCAGCCAAATGCTTCATAAAGTCTCTGGTACTTTGGTGAAGATGAAATATATTCATTACCTCTTACTACATGAGTGATTTCCTGTAAATGATCATCTATAACATTTGCAAAATTGTATGTTGGATAGCCATCTGACTTAATTAAAATCATGTCATCCAACTCTTTGTTTTCTACTGTAATTTCTCCATACAATTCATCAACAAAAGTTGTTGTTCCTTCTGTTGGCATGTTCATTCTGATAACATAAGGTTTTCCAGCATCTAAATTAGCCTGTATTTCTTCTTGTGAAAGATGTAAACAATGCTTGTCATACATTGTAATTTCTTTTCCGTCTTCCCCTACAGAAGTTTTAAGTGTAGCCAATCTTTCCTTATCACAGAAACAGTAATATGCATCTCCTGACTCAATTAATTTCTTTGCATATTCAAGATATAAACCTGACGCCTGACGTTCACTCTGAATATAAGGTCCATATCCCTTGTCCTTGTCAGGACCTTCATCATGTACAAGTCCTGTTGCTTCAAGTGTTCTGTATATAATATCCACAGCACCTTCCACATAACGTTCTCTATCTGTATCTTCTATTCTTAAAATAAAATCGCCACCTGCATGTTTTGCAATTAAAAATTCGTATAAAGCTGTTCTTAAATTTCCTACATGCATTCTACCTGTTGGACTAGGTGCAAATCTTGTTCTTACTTTTGACATTTTATTTCTCCTCTTTAACAATTATTGACATAAATCTAATTTATTATAATGCTTTTTTTGCCTATAAGCAAGTACATCAACTTATGGATTTTATAATAATCCATAACGCAATATTTTTTATGTAATAGAAAATCCCAAAAGATTTTCCTGTTACGAAAAAAGACTTCCCTTAACCGAATCACCTATTTATTGTCAGGTTTTAAAACCTAACTTTTTAGGAATAATTCAAGTTCCGTGAAAGTCTTTTTCTAAATATACTTAATATTTTGTTTTTATGCTTTATTTTAAATTTTTGAAATATTCAACAGCTTCATCTAATGACTTCTTGAATGAATCATCTGATGAATTATCGAATAAGAATAAATTCTTAATTCCTTCAGGAACTGTAAAATTCTGTTTGCTGATATATTCATCCCAATGTTCAATCTTCCATGTATCTCTGTCAGAGTTACGCTTGATCATTCTTTCCTTACAAACTTCCTTGTCACACTGAACCCAAACAACAACTAATTCAGCTCCAATTTTTAAAAGTTCGTTTCTAAGGTTTTCCATATAACCGGGTGTTCTAACTTCTCTTGTAAATGGAGAATTAATGAATACTGTATCATTGTATTCTAACGCTTCTCTTGCGATTTCCATAATCGCATCATATTCATAATCTCTAATGTTTGCTTCAAAGAAATCTGAACTTCTATTGTATTCTTCATTTGCCACAACAAAAATCTGCTTTGATAAAACAATAAGTGAATCTTTATCAAGGTAAACACAGTTAGGCATAGCCTTTGCTAACTTCTTTGTTACAAATGTTTTTCCACATGCTGGTGGTGATGTTACTAAAATCATTTTCTTCATAATATATCTACCTCTTCTATATAAAAATATTAAATCGTTTCAAATAAACCCGAATTTCCCATAATCATATCACTTTTTAATCTATTAAGTCAATAAGATTAACCGTATTTTTTTGTTTTTTCGACTACTTTTTTAATTACAGTGTTCCAAGGTCCAGCTCACCTGTGCTTGCACAAAGGTGAGCTGGACTTTGGAACACGCCCAAATATGAGCATAAAAGGAAAGCGGCAGCTTTCCGATATGCGAATATTTGTATGGATTGCTGGAGTGCTCGGCACGGAGCAATCCATGTAATTATTTGTTGAGTTTTATCTCTACAGGTTTATTTATTTTAAGTTCTTTTTCTGTTACCACACAGTCATACGCCATTATTTTAACACCTTTGCTTTCTGCCTTTAACAATGCTTCTGCAAAAGCTGCATGTGTATCTTTGTTAGGTGTAAAATATTTTACATTTTCCATTTGTACAACAAACATAATATAAGAGTCAAAGCCCTCTTCTTTTGCTTTAATTAAATGTTCTATATGTTTTACAGCTCTTTCACTTGGTGCATCAGGAAATAAAACCACGCCATTTTTTTCAAGGGTAACACCTTTTACTTCCATCCACGCTTTTTTATTATCTCCTTCAACATAAAAATCAAACCTGGATTCTCCATATTTTTTCTCAGGAGCAACAAGTTTTGTATTTTTATATAAGCCATTTTTATTTAGCCATTCCTGTACTACTTTGTTTGGTGCTTGGGAATCCATATTTATTATTCTTTCATTTTTCCTGACTACAACCAAATCATATTTTGTTTTTCGATTGGGATTATCTGATTCCTCCAAATATACAGTTGCACCATTAACTAAAAGTTCTTTGCAACGTCCTGTATTTTTCACATGAACAACCTGGGGATTATTATCCATTCCTTCTACATCAACATACGCTATAAACCTGTTGGGTCTTTCCCTAAAAATTCCTTTTACAATCTTTTTATATTCCATAATTCTTTCTTCTCTATAATTCAATCTTTTATCTTAATTCTTTTCTGCTCTTTACACTTCAATCCTTTATCTTTCTTTTCTGTTCTTTGTAATTCAATCTCTTATCTTAATTCGTTTCTGCTGTCTATAATTTATTATCTGCCGAAACTAATATTAACACTTTTCATTATTAATTAACAACTGTTTTCCTGCACATACTTTTTAATGCATAATTAATGATTGTAGAATTTTGATTATTAACCAAAGGATTAGTTCTTTTTATATTATGGAATTATTATTTCTAATTGTTCAGATATGATTTTATTTTGTATGTTTTGTCTATTAGATAAGCCTTTAGAAAAATTGCTTTTCAAATCAGGAATGGCGTTTCAGAATTCTCCGAAACGCCACAAAATTGAAAGGGTTTAGATTATTATGTTACCTAAAAATCTAATACACTTATAGTTTAAAAATTAAAAACATTTTTTGCAACAACCTATAAATCTAATGTATTTTTTTGTTAATTATGTACATTTATCCTTTTATTTTTTGAAACAAAAGGGCTTTTTTATAAGCATTTGTTACAATTTTAATGTTTTTTCTATTTTTTATGTTTTTTAAATTTTCCAAAAAACTAAAAAAAACATTTTTAACTATAAATTTTATCGTCCTCTGAATTATCTTCTCCTGATACTTTAATGTTTGCATCGTCCATTTTTACCTTAGGAATTGCAATTGGTGGCAAACCTGAATTTACAAAAAATGTAATTACCATCGATCTTACATGTGGGAATATTTCATCGTATGCCTTCTTATGAATTTCCTTTTTGTCTGATAACTGGTCACAGTCAAAAAATGCCACTGCACTTATTTTGAAATTGAAATCCATTGGCTGATTCTTATCCATCATGTCAATAGTTAATGTAGCTGCACACTTCTTATCATCCCTTGTATATTTAACATTAAAAGATGCTCTCTGGCTGATATCCAAAGAGACAGCTCCTTCTATCTTATTTGTTAAATCAAGTTCTTCTACTTTAATTCCATTAAAAACTAAATCTCCCATTTAATGCCTCCTTATTCTTTTCCTGTAATTATATCATTACTTAATCATTAATAAAAGTGAAATGTAGACCGTTTTAATCTACATTCCACTTTTATTAACTATATCCTACAATAGGACATTATTTTTTTACTTTAACACTTTTAACTTTGCTCCATAATCCGTAGTATTTTGCCTTTCCAACTACTTTGTAAGCTCTAACCTGAACAAAATATTTTTTATTTTTAAGTTTCTTAATTACATAAGAATTCTTCTTACAAGCTTTAATCTTTGCCTTTTTAAGTTTGCCTTTGCTTAAAGCGTAACGAACCTGATATCCCTTCACACCTTTAATCTTCTTCCATGACAACTTAATCTTCTTTCCCTTAACATTCTTAGCCTTAGGTGAAACCTTTGCCACCTTAACCTTTGTTGTTGTTGGCTTCTGAGTTGGTCTGTTAGGATTATCCTTAGCTGCGATTGTTTTAACAACTGTACCTTCACAATTTGTGCCAATTCCTGTAATTGTAATTGTGATGTTACCTGTTGCATCTGTAACTACTGTATATTTATAATCCTTATCTTTTGTTAATGCACGTCCATTATCAGGTACCTGAACTAATACATTTAACTGCTTGTTAGCATCAAATGATGTCTTAATAGTTGTGTTAGCAAGTTTTCTCTTAGTAATAACGAATGTCTTTTCAATTGTTCCTGTGTAGTTTCCAATACCCTTTATTGTCATTGTTACTGTACCAGGATTCATATTATCTGAATAAACAATTTCGTAATCCTTCATTGCTGATAAGTAAACATCACCCTGACTCATCTTAATCTGAGGCTGGATGTCTGCCACCTTATATTCGTAACTTTCTGCTAAATTTGATAAGTCTTTCTTTATAATATCATCTTCAATATTTGCCTGTGCAATAGTAAACTCTCCTTCAAGCTTACCTTCATATAATCCTATACCATTAACGATAACTTTTGCAGTTCCTGCGTTTACATTATCTTCGTATTTTACTTCATATGCTGTTCCTTCTTCAAGCTGTTCATCACCGTTTTTTACTGTAACTGGAACTGTCTGTTCTTTTCCATTGTATATATGTCCAATCTCTCCAATAAATAATTCAAATTTTGAAATATCTATCCCTGAAATTTTAGTTTCCTGTAATACACCTTCAGATGAAACTTCACCACGTTTTGCTACAACCTTAACTGTAACATTACCAGCATTAATTTTATCAAATGTGTATTCACCCGGTTCTTTATTTTCTGCTACTAACTTGTCTCCCACATAAATGTCATATACCTGAGCAAATTCTTTTGGTAAATTGCTTCCTTCAAATGAAACCTTTAAAGTATTTGCTTCTGTTGCTTCTACTGTTAAGTTCTTAGCATCACTAACAGCAATATCCTCTGCTTTAATAGTTTTTGTAACAGAACCACCAAAGTCTCCTATACCATTCAACTTAACTTCTATACCTTCAGCTGTTGTTGTCTGTTCAACTGTATAGTCTGTTCCTTCAACTAATTCTGTTCCACTATATTTTGCACTAACTGTTGCCTTCAATTCATCATCTAATGTTACATCAACTGTTGCATCTGTAATATCCGTCTTCTGAATTACGGCAATTTCCTTAATCTGGAAGCCATAAGCAGCATGTCCATTCATATAAACTTTTACATATCTAATTGGTTCTGTTGGTAAATCATATAAGTTTGTTACAACATATCCGTTCGGATCTGCAAAATGCTGTAAAACTTCCCAAGCTATAGACTTTGTTTCTCCTATTTTAACGAATCCTTCATCCGGATTTTCTTCATCAAATTCTTTTGATACTGATACTGTATAATCCTTACAGTATGTAACTTTATTTTGGAAATTAACAAGTACTTTGCTAAGTAATGATGGTTCAACTTCTTTTCCCAAATCAATTACAACATATTCGAATGTTCTTGTTGCATCCCATAGTGATGACCAAAATGCATCTGCATTGCCATTTGTAAGAACTGTAGGATCTGTTCCTTCATTTTCACCTGTGGATGACACATATACTGTCTTATTTAATGCAAGATTTTTATCACTTGATGAAACTAATGATGTCTGATCCTTTACTTCCGGATAATATGCTTTATCTTTGCCCATTACAGCAAATTCTCTAATCTGGTATCCATATCCTGTATTACCATTTATTAAATGTAATTTAACATATCTGAAATCTTCAAGTGTAACCTCTGATAAATCCACGTTATAATGTGTCTGTTCCCATTCTACACCTGAATATTTTCCTATTGTCTGGTAATTTTCTCCGTCTAATGATATTGATACTTCAAAATCTGTTACATTTGTAGCATCATTAACGTTATATAGCTGCAAGTAATCAATGTTGCTTACTTTCTGACTCATTCCTCTTCCAATATCAATTACAAAAGTCTGATCCTTCGCATCATCGTTTCTTTCAGTATTAACAAATTCTGTACCTGATACATTACCATCTGTTAAAACCTTAAAGTTCTGACTTCCAACTGATGTCTGTGTGTACTCAGCCCCATATGTCAGATTATAGTCTGTTGCTAAAAATTCAGATTCATCTACAGGTAATCCCTCTTCAAGCTCACTAGAACTATTTGCTGTATTTGGAGTTTTATTTTCTTCTTCACCAATTGCAGCAAATTCTTTTATCTGATAACCATAATCTTTCTTTCCGTCTAAAAGATTAATTCTTACATACTTAAACTGTGTTATTGTTAAATTAGATTTGTCAACTGTCAATTCATTTACCTTTTCAGTAAAATCATCTGTTGATTCATATACCGTTTCAAAATTTTCACCATCTAATGATAACTGAATGTTGAATTTCTTACAGTATGTATTCGAATTATTGAAGAAAATCAAAAACGACTTCAAATTACTTACTTCCTGAATTCCATCTGTCGTTATTGTAACTCTCTGATTTGCATCTTTTCCCCATTTTGAATTATAAAAGCCTCCATCAAGACTTCCATTAGTAAGTGCAGTGTCTGTATTTTCCTGCCCCTTGCTGCTGTAAGTATATCCTGCTCCTTTCAACAAATTATAATCCGACTTAATCAAATCAAAATAATCAATCTCCGGTTCTACTTCACCGCTACCACTTCCTTCATCTGCAACAATAATTTCATCAGCTCTTACGATATTTTTGTAAGAGTTTCCATCAATCGCTATTAAACTGCATACCATTGACAAGCTAAGTGCTAAGCTCAAAGCTTTTTGTACGTTTTTTCTCATAAAATCCTCCTTTTTATATTTTCTTTGTTAAGTTTAACCATGGTATTATTTTATCATATTTAATGTTTGACAACCATATATCCGATTCAAGAAACCATTTTTATTTTCAGCTAAAAAAATAAGAAAAAGCCTATAAATAAAGGCTTTTTCTTATTGAATTGTTTTTATTTCATTTCAACATAGTCAATAATTAGCTTTGCTGCATTCTCTAATGAGATATTTGCTGTGCTTATGCACAAATCATAAGCTCTTGAATCACCCCATTTATTCTCACAATAGAAGTTATGATATGTTTTTCTTACTTTGTCTCTTTTCTTCATCTTGGATAAAGCAGCTTTCTTATCAATGCCGTCTCTTTCCATAACTCTCTTAGCCTTACTTTCTGTATCTCCTAAAATAAATACTTTTGTAAGATTTGGATTATCTGCGAGAATTTCATCTGCACATCTGCCTACAACAACAAATGATTCATTTTCCTCATTTGCTCTCTTTCTAAGCATATTGAATTCCTTAATGGCAACATCCTGTTCTATTGACGTTGTTACACCACCTAATGGAATTGGCATAAAAGTAAGGTTAATAGGTTTTTCGTCGTACTTCTCAACTACTTCTCTACTGTACTCTCCTTCCTTTGCCACTTCATCTAATAATTGCTTGTGATATAAAGGTATATTGTAATGTTCTGCTACCATTTCTGCTACCTTTAAACCTCCGCTACCAAACTCTCTTCCTATAGCAATTACTATCTGCTTCATAGTACATCCCTCCAGTCTTTAAGATTAAAAATAATCCGTACTTAATTTTATGCTAATTATACCACATTTTTCATTTTTTTAAAACGAAAAAGAGGTTCAAATTCCATTAAACTTTATAATGTTTAACTTATATTTGAACCTCTAAAACTTCATTTTTTGCTTTTTCAAACTAGTATTAATTTACTATTTAAAACTAACATTTATTTTCTTTTCAAACTAACATTAATTTACTTTTCAAACAAACTATAATTTGCTGTTTTAATTATTTGTCTAAGAATTTGTAACTTCCCTTTACAATAGCCTTGTCAAAAACTACAAACATTGCCGGTAAAATACAAATTACACAAAGCATACTAATTACGGCACCTCTTGCCATAAGTAAGCAAAGTGAACTAATCATGTCAATACTTGAGTAAGCACCTACACCAAATGTTGCCCCAAAGAATGTACAAGCACTAACAATAATTGACTTCATTGTTGCTGTTAATGCGTCTTTTGCAGCAAGATGTTTTTCCTTGCCACTGCTACGCTCTAACTTATATCTGTTAGTCATTAAGATTGCGTAGTCAACTGTCGCACCTAACTGGATTGTTCCAATTACAACTGAAGCAATAAATGGTAATGTTGCTCCTGTATAGAATGGAATACCCATGTTGATAAAGATTGCAAGTTCAATTACTGATACCAAAATTATAGGAAGTGTAATTGACTTAAATACAATTGCGATAATTGCAAAAATTACAAATATTGAAACAAAACTTACTGTTGCAAAGTCTTTGTTTGTTATCTTAATTAAGTCTCTTGTACATGCAGCTTCACCTACAAGCATTCCTGACTTGTCGTATTTCTTAATAATCTTTTCGATTTGATTACACTGTGCATTGGCTTCATCTGAACCTGTCTTATACTCAGACATAAAGATTAACATTTCATGTTTTTCACTCTTTAATGCACTTGTTAAATCTTCCGGTATAAATGAATCAGGAACTGAGCCGTCTAAGAAACTTTCAAGTCCCATTGCAACTTTTACACCTTTTACATCATTAACATCTGACAATAAATCTTTAACATCTTTCGTCTTTGTATCTGAACTTATTAAAATCATGTTAGCCGAGCCTAAATCATAAGTATCTGCCACTTTATTCTGAGCTGTAACACTCTTTAAGCTTTCTGGCAAACTTAATGTTAAATCATAATATACATTTGTATTTGCCTGACCGTAAGCTGCAGGACCAATTAATAATAAGAACAATACAATAAATATTCTATAATGCTTTGTAATCCACGCAGGAACCTTTTTAAAATCAGGTAATAACTGTTTGTGCTTTGTTTTATGAATGGCTTTGTTAAATACCAAAATGAAAGCCGGTAAAACAGTTACACATGAGATAACACCCAAAATTACACCTTTTGCCATTACAATACCAAGGTCAAGTCCCAACGTAAAACTCATAAAGCATAAAGCAATGAAACCTGCCACTGTTGTTATTGAACTACTTACAACAGAAGATATTGTAGCTGCAATAGCATCCGCCATAGCCGATTTACTGTCACCGTCATGTTTCTCCAGCTCTTCCTCAAAACTGTGCCACAGGAATATTGAGTAGTCCATTGTAACACCAAGCTGAAGTACCGCCGCTAACGCCTTTGTCAGATAGGATATTTCTCCCACCGCAAAGTTGCTGCCTAAGTTATATATAATAGCCATTCCAATACTTAACATAAAGAAAATTGAAATTAAGTATGAATCCATTAACAATGACAAAACAACAATTGAAACTAATGCTGCTATACAAACGTATATGAACATTTCCTGTTCAACTAACACTTTTGTATCTGTAACAATGGCTGAAATACCGCTAATATAACACTGTTTTTGTGTAAGATTTCTAAGTTGTGTTATTGCATCCATTGTTCCCTCACCGGAACTTGTGTCATCAAAAATAACCATCATAATTGTTGATGTACCTTTGTTAAAGGCTTTGTACACATCATCCGGTAGCATTGATTTTGGTACACCTGCTTTTTCGAAAGAGTCATACCATAAAACTTTACTTACATGGTCAACTTTTTTCATTTTGTCAATAAGCTTTGTGACATCTTTATCGTCCATCTTATCAACCATAACAATACTAAATGCACCTGAATGGAATTCGTCCATCATTATGTCCTGACCTGTCATTGTGTCAATTCCGTCCGGCAAATAGTATAATAAGTCGTAATTTACTTTTGTATTCATATAGCCAATGCCTGCTGGAATTAGTAGTAAAATACTAATTAGTAATATGACATATCTGGCTTTTACAACAAACTGTCCAAACTTCTTCATAACTTATTAGCTCCTTTACTTATCCGACTTGATTTCGGCTGTCTTAAATATGAATTTAACGTTACCTGACATATCACTCTTAATTCCTGAGAATGACTTGTATTCTTTTCCGTTATTTAATATATCTTCAATACTATTAACTGCATCCTTTGTATCATCGCCAAAAATTTCAGTAATCTTGCTTATACCTTCGTCATTTAATTTGACAACACCATCTTTTAATGTTTTTGTTCCATTAAATAATGTTACAACACCACTGCTTAATGAACCTGTACCATTTGCTAATGTTTTAGCACCATCACTAATCTGTCCTGCACCTGAATTAACAGTTGCAATACCATCTTTAACCTGTGAGCTTGCATCGCCTAACTTACTGTTCATCTTATCTGTTCCCTGGCTAAGTGACTTCATACCTGAGTTAAGAGTTTTTGCACCACTCTTTAACTGGTTTGTTCCTGATGCTAATGTACTTGTTCCATCATATAAACTTTTTGTGCCTGATGCTAAAGTACCGGCACCTGTATTTAACTTGCTAATACCTGTGTATAATGTATTAATTCCTGTATTTAACGCTGATGCACCATCTGTTAAATCTCCCATGCCATCAACAAGAGCCTTAATGCTTGATGCCTGTGAAGTAATCTGAGTTTCAAATGTTGATTTAACCTGCTCTAATGTTTTAATTCCATAATATGCTTCTAATAACTGATAATAAGCTGTTGCATTTAAACCTGCGCCTGTTAAAACAGTAGTCATGTCTGCGCCCTGAGCAATGGCACCGTTAATCTTTTCAATAGTTGCGTTTAATGCTTTTTCAGAAGCAATTGCACCGCCTGTAGCTGCGCTTACTTTTTTAACAACACCATCAATTTGAGTCTGGATAGAACTTGGTGTTGACTGTAATGTACCAACTAACTGTTTTACGCCTGCTTCTGCTGTTTTGGTTCCTGTTGCTAAAGCCTTTGAGCCATTCTTTAAGCCCTGGCTCTTAACATTACCCTTGCTGTCCTTAACATCTTCAAAACCTGCTTTTGCACTGCTTAAACCTTTTGCAAGTTCCTGTACACCTGAATTAACCTTCTTAGCGCCGCTGTTTAATGTCTGGGCACCTGAATTCAACTGGTTAGATGCTGACTTAACACTCTTTGTCCCTTTGTATAATTTCTTAGCACCTTTGTTTGCACTCTTAACACCTGAAACAAGAGCACTGTCAAACTTCTTATAGCTTGTTAATAATGTAGTTGTTCCTAAATATAAATCAGATGTATATTTAGCAATATCCTTTGCGCCCTTATCAATCTTATCTGCACCTGAATTTAATTCGCTGGCACCTGATACTAAATCTCCAGCACCTTTTACTAACTGATTTGTACCGTCCTTTAACTCATCCATCTTATCTTCAATATCTGAGAAATCTAAACTCTTGTCTAAATCTAAATCAGCAATTTCAGATGTTGCCATTGTAAGTGACATGTTTAAGCTAAAGTCTTTTACATCAGCTTCAACTGTAAATGATTCAGGAATATCAATATCCTTTAAATAATCTTCAGCCTTGCTGACTGTTGATATAAGATTGTCCTTAAAGCCCGGTGCTCCATAACCGATTACAATGTTTGAACCATCATATTCAACTACTTTACCGTTATCAACTTTTACATTTGTGAAATTATCATCTAAAACCATACCTGTTAAAGTAATAAATGGAATGAATTTTCCCTCAGATGATGTTTCATTAACATAGTCATAAACAATTTTTACTTTTCCGCTTTTTCCTGCCAAATCATCTGGTGATATTTCTTCATCATCTAAATAATATTTAACATTTACTTTAATAGGTGTAGACTCTGTTGTTGTACCCTGATATGTAATGTCTTTTCCTTTATTCTCCCAAACAATATTGCCATTCTCATCTGTAGTATATTTTTCATCACCACTTAAATTTGTAATATTATCGAGATTTGATACATCACTAATGTTATCCTTATCAGAAACTTTCAAAGTATCACTTACTGTTGTCTTAGTAACTTCACCAGATGGATCCATTTCCACAAAAACTGTTTCTTTCTTTTCAGTATTGGCTGTGTCACCAATCTTGCTGCTTAATAATGTTTGCAAATCTGACTGTTCAATTGTGTCAGAAGCTTCTGTTTGTTTTTTTTCTGTTTTCTTTGACTGTGTGTTTGTAGTTCCACATCCTGACAAACACCAGGTTGACATTGCCATAACCAACGCCAAACTTATTCCTTTTTGAACATACTTTCTCATTTCAACATACACTCCTTTTCTTTTCTATTGTACAGTATACATTTATATGTAAAAAAATCATTATACATTCTTATACACCAATGTATTTTTATGACACCTGTATAAAATTGTATAAGTCATTTACTTTCTGTATAATAAACAGATATTAGATTTCATTTGTACCTATTTATTGTTAAAATATAACTCTGTATATTTTCAAATAGACTAAAATCAATTTCCTGTTAAATTATTTTTTTAATTCTTTGTATTTCTTTTATACATGTAAATCTCATGTCCTAACTCTTCAGTCTGCAATGTCATTTTCTGCAACAAAATTGCCAGGTCATCTTCGTTTTCTTTCATGCCCTTTAATGCCCAGTCAACAATTACTCCTGTTAAGCCATAAGCGAAAAATCTTGCATATATATCCTGTTCTTTATCATCTAAATGCTGATATAAATCAAGTTCTGCTATTGCCTTCACAAACAACTCTGCGAAAATTTTATTACTATATTCAGCGAAGAAATTGTTGGATGACTTAATTGTGTTCATAAAAAACGCTTTCTGCTGTTTCATATATTTGAACAATCCAATTAATTTTTCAACCCAGTTTTCAAAAGTCAAATCCTGTGTTAATGGAATAAATAAATCCTGATTATATATCCAACTAAGCAATTCATACTTGTCATTAAAATGATAATAAAATGTCTGTCTGTTAACACCGCAATGGTCTGTAATGTCTGCAACAGTTATTTTATCCAAAATCTTTGTGGCCCCCAACTCTTTTAAGCTTTGCGCCAAAGCTTTTTTTGTAATGTTTGAATTTGCCATAACATCCTCCTTATACTAATGTATCTAAATATTACATCAGCATCTTTTTTATACTTGTGTATGATTTTCTTATATTTGTAATATAACTCTACTTTTTGCTAAATGCAACCATTCTTTCTGTTTTTTATACGTTTGTCTCAAATTGTATAATTGCGTATTGTTTTTTTGCGTAATAAGAAGTTCTGAAGGAAGTTCTTATTACACCAAAAAAGAAGCTGTAGCAATGCTACAACTTCTTTTTCTTAACTTAACAATATTCTATCATTATCAAATGCCTTCTGTTTCTTGGCTGAATACATCTTAATCAAATCATCCATTGTCATATTGTCTCTTTCTTCTCCTGAAAGATCCAATATAATCTCACCGCTGTCTAACATAATTGTTCTGTTACCTGTGGTTAATGACTGATTCAAATTATGTGTAATCATCATTGTGGTAATGTTATTCTCTGCTACAATTTTTTTTGTTATTTCCATTACTCTTTCTGCTGTTGCAGGATCAAGAGCTGCTGTATGCTCATCAAGCAATAACAACTTTGGAATTGATAAAGTACACATTAACAATGTAACTACCTGTCGCTGACCTCCTGAAAGTAAGCCGATTTTGGTTTTCATTCGGTCTTCAATTCCCATATTGTATCTTGCAAGATTCTCCCTAAAGAAAGCTGTCTGCTTCTTAGTTATGGCTCTCTTAAAAGGTGAATTTTTCTTTCCTGCTCTTGTATATGCCAACGCAAGATTTTCTTCGATTGTCATATTAGGAGCTGTTCCTTTCATTGGATCCTGAAAAACTCTGCCGATTAATTTAGCTCTTGCATGTTCACTCTTAAAAGTAATATCTTCTCCATCTAATAAAATATTCCCTTTATCCACCATAAAGGTACCACATATTGCATTAAATAAGGTTGATTTACCTGCACCATTGGAGCCAACTACTGTTACAAAATCACCATCTTTTAGGTTTAATGACATATGGTTAATTGCTGTATGTTCATTAACTGTACCTTTGGCAAAGGTTTTTGATATGTTATTTATTTCTAACATTACATTGCCCCCTTTCTGATTTTTCTTGCAGCCATTCTTTCCTTAATTGCAGGTACTGCCAATGTAATAGCTACTATTAATGCACATGTGAATTTCATAAGGTTTGAACTCATGTCGCCAAACAACTGCTGTCTGATAACGAATGCAACTATTATTTTATATAGAACAGAACCGATTACTGCTGAAACAATTCCTGTTGCCACACTTCTTTTTCCAAAAATAACTTCACCAATAATCACTGCAGCAAGACCATAAATCAAAGTTCCGTTTTGTAAACTAATATCAGCATAGCTAATGCTTTGTGACTGCAGTGCACCTGATAAACCAATAAGACCGTTTGCCATCATCAAACCAACAATCTTTGTTCTGTCTACGTTAATTGATGATGCTCTTACCATATCAGGATTGTCGCCTGTTGCTCTAATGCAAAGTCCTAAATGAGTTTTAAAAAACCAAATCACTAATAGAATTACAACTAAAGCAATAATAAAACTAACACCAGCCTTTACCATAGAAGTTTCAAACATACCTCTAATACCTAAGGTTTCTTTTACTTTTTCAAAAATTGTTACTTTACCATAACTTAAGTTTGTAGTCTGACCTTTATCTGTCAAAGAATAGCAAACCAAATTAATGGAATACAAACCACTCATTGTAATAATGCCTGCCAAAACAGGATGCACATTAAGTTTAGTCTGCAAAGCTCCTGTAATTAATCCTGCTATCATTCCCGCCGCCATTCCAGCAAAAACTGCAAGAATGGGATGACCGTTAAGAGAAACTAAAACAGAAATTACAGCTCCAAATCCAAAACTTCCTTCTGTTGTTAAATCAGGTATATCTAATATTCTTAAAGAAATATATATACCCATTGCCAATAAACCGTAAATTAATGCCTCTGGCACATTTGATAAATAATATTGTAATTCTACCATTTCTTTTTCACTTTCAATTATTATTGTAATATTTTAATTCTCAGTTTTTCATTACTCTATTATTTTCATTTTTGTAGCAAACTTTTTACTTTATACTTTTCAAATGTTTTTTCATGTTATCTAATTGGTACTTTTAAACTTACTTAGCTGTACTAAGTTCTTTTACTTCATACTTTGTTTTTATATCTTTCTTTGTAAGGCCTAAAGCTTTCATTGTGTCTTTATTTACTGAACAGTAGTCAATACCTACAACCTGTGCCGGCATATCTTCTACCTTCTTACCATTCTTTAAATATTCAACTGCCATATCTGCTGTTTTCTTACCGATTCCCTTGTCGTCAATTGCAAGTGTTGCAAAACAACCTGACTGAACTGTTGTTGCTGATGCACAATATGTTGGAACTTTTTTGTCCTTGCAGATTTCTGTAAGCTTTGAAACACCGTCCTGAATAATTGAATCATTTGGAACAAATACTGCATCTACTTTTTCAGCTATTAAAGCGTTTGTTGCGTTTTCTACATCTGCTGCTGTAGGAGCTGTTTTTTCAACATATTCAACACCGATTTTCTTTAAGTATTCTTCAACCTGTTTAATTGTGTTTGTAGCGTTGTCTTCGTTTCCACTATAAATAAGACCGTATTTCTTTGCAGGTGTTGTTGCCTGTGCAAAATCAATTATTTCTGAAACAGGAATTGCATTTGATGTTCCTGTAGCATTCATGTCAGGCTTATCCATGTCTGTTAAAACCTTTGCTGCAAGTGGTGCTGATACTGCACAGAAAAATGCAGGTGTGTCTGATTCTGTACTTACAAATGTCTGTGTTGGAGGTGTTGCAATTGTAAACACTGCCGTGTATGAACCGTCAGCCATGTTACTTGCTATAGTTGATAAAGTTGTTGCATCACCTGATGCACACTGGTAATCAAAAGTTGTGTTGTCTTCTGTGTAGCCTTTTGCTTTTAATTCTTCAAGAATTCCTTCTTTCATATCCATAAAAGCGCCATTTTCTACCATTGTGATAATTCCAATTTTTTTCTTGTCATTGTCATTATCTCCACCCTTTTTGCTGTTTCCACATGCTGTGAATACTGATGTAGCTAATGCTACTGTTAAAACTAAACCTAAAACTTTCTTAAATCCTCTCATAATCTTTCTCCTTTTAAAAGTTATTTCAGTTTAGATAACCCTTCAGAGTATATAGAAATTAAATTACTTTTATAACTTCTACAATCTATTTTTCTTTATACGAAAAAAAGTCCTTGATAGTATTAATCTACTATCAAGGACGGATAATCTAAAAATCTTCCGCGGTGCCACCTTGATTCATATCAAACGATATGCTCTCAACGAGTACAAACATACTCTGTGCAACTAACGTATGCCTTCACGTCATGAAATACTGGCTTCTAAAAAAGTTTTGTTCCATGCCCTCTGCGGTCCATTTATGTGAGCTGCGTTCTGTGGGTTCTCAGCTACTCCCTACTCTCTGTAAGTGCACGATTCACTTTTATCTCCGCATCAACGGTTTCAATGGTCATCTTCAACTGTTAGTAAGGATTATACGTCAACCATTTCTGTCAGTCAACCCTAAATTTCTATTTTGCAGTCTTTTGTTTCCATACCCAATCCTCTATATGCTGTCAATTTCTTCCCACAACTCTTCCTCTGTAAGTACACGACCATTTTCTAAATCATCAATTACTTCATCAAGTTTAGAAAGTAATACATTCATCCCATCATTAATCCATTATAAACTTTTCTACTACCTTTGCTATACCATCATCGTTGTTTGATGCTGTAATATAATCAGCATTTTCTTTCACTGCATCTACAGCATTTTCCATTGCAACACCAACTGCTGCATACTTAATCATTGACAAATCATTAAATCCATCACCACAGGCAATTGTATTTTCATGAGGTATGTTTAATTTGTCAATTAAAACTTTAATTGATGCAGCTTTGTCAATTCCCTTTGGTACAATTTCAATAAAGTAATCTGTAGAACGATACACTGAAAGAACATTTCCGAATTTTTCGGCAAGCCTTTTTTCGTGATACTCTGAAATTTCAGGATCTACAGTGTAAAGGCATTTGTTTGGATTGTAGTCCACATACTTTACTACATCTGTTAAAAATGCTGGTATTCTGTTGATTTTTACAGTTTCAAGCATTACATACGGATCTACTCGTGTAGCCACAAGTCCCTGCTTGTTGTCATAAGTAATCAGCCCCAGATTGTTTTGTCTTGCATATCTTATTAAATCAGGAAGATATTTTCTATCCAGAGTATTCTCAAAAACTGTCTCCTTTGTTTTCCAGTCGATAATTTTTCCACCATTAAATGACATAACATATCCACCATATTTTTCAAGTTCCAGCTCTTTTGCAATAAATCCCATGCCAGGCGTTGGTCTGCCAGACGCAAGAGCCACAATATGACCTCTTTTTTGAATGTCCATAAGGGCTTCTTTTGTTTTAGGTGTAATTTTCTTTTCATCATTTGTTAATGTTCCATCTAAATCCAAAAATATTATTTTCTTGTCCATTAATCTTATCCTTTGCAATTTTATTTATTTAATTCTTCTAATTTTTCCATTGATGTTATTAACATTTCCTTTGTAATAACGTATGGGTTATGCTCGATATCTTTCATTATTACCGCATTTTCTGCTAATTGTTCTATGTTGTCTTTTGTAAATTCCAAATCTTTAAGACATGTTGGAAGTCCTACTGACTTGTTAAATTTATATACTGTTTCAAAATCTTCCATATTGTTGTCTACAAGTAAAAGATTTAAAACACCATAACTTACAACTTCCCCATGAAGATAATTTTTTTCAATATGAGGATGCGCTGTCAAAGAATAAAATATAGCATGTGCCAATCCTGAATTGTAATGAACTGTGTGCTCTGCCGTAAGATAAATTGAAGCAACAGCAGTTGATACTATAATCGCCAATACAACCTGCTCGTATTCATAAGAATTTTGTTTTCTGTCATTTGAATCCATGGCAGCTTTTCCATATTTCATTATAGGCTCGTAACACATTCGGCTTGCATTTACACCCATTTGGAAATAATGCTGTAATTCCTCTCCTTTTGAAGACATTTCAGCTTCAAAATATTTTGCATAAGTGTCGCCCATACCAGCCCATAAATATCTTGATGGTGAATTTACTGTAATTTCTGTATCAATAAAAGCATGAACCGGTGGTGCCGGATAAAAGAAAGGCTCCTTAAATCTTCCATCAGGATAATACATTATGGACACACTTGTACAAGCTGAACAGTTTGATGCTATTGTTGGAAAAGAAAATACCGGTTTGTCTATTTTTACCCCCAAGCATTTTCCTGTATCTGTTGATTTTCCACCACCAATTGCAAAAATTATGTCGGCTTCTTTTACAAGCTGATTTTCCATTAAGGCTTCGACATTTTCATAAGTTGCCTCTCCACCGTACCATAAAAAATCCAGTATTTCTAAATCTGAACCTTCAATTGCTTTTTCTATTTTTTCTCTTGCTGCATTAATTGCCTTATGACCACCAATTGCAATAATCTTTTTTCCATAAGTTCCACATATTTCGGGAATCTTGTTATATACCTTGTCTCCAATAGAATAACTTGGAAGATGTATGCTGTAATTTTCCATTTTTCCTTCTTTCTGTTTTTAACTTTAAATAGTCTCTGCCATTTTTATGTGCTCTCTTATAATATCACAGGATTTTGCAAACTGCTTATTTTCCTCTTCTGTCAAATGAAGTTCCACTACACTTTCAATGCCATTTCTACCAATGATACATGGCACTCCTGCGTGAACATTTTTCTGACCGTATTCCCCTTCAAGTAAAGTTGATGCAGGAAGTATTCTGTGTTCATTTGTTAAAACAGCCTTTGCCATATCAGCAAGTGCCGCACCTATGCCAAATTCAGTTGAACCTTTTCCGTTAATAATATCCATTCCACGCATATGTGTGCCTTCAACTACTTTTTCTTCAGAAAATTCTTTTACTCTTCCCTTATTTTCTGATACAAATTCTTTATAAGGCTTTCCAAATATTGTCATGTGAGAAAAAGGAACCATTGATGAATCGCCATGTTCTCCCATTGCAAAAGCTAGAACGCTTCTTGGATCTACATTACATAAATCTGCAACGGTTCTTCTTGTTCTGGCTGTGTCTAATGATGTACCTGTGCTAAATACCTGATTTTTAGGCAAATCAAGCCCTTTTCTTACATAATCAGCTATTATGTCGGCAGGATTAGTAATTGTAATTACAATACCATTTATTTTCACTTGCTTTAAGTTTTCCACAACATCCTTAATACATTGTCAGCTAAATCCATTGCCTGACTTTTTTCTTTTTCCTTATCTCTGTCAATAAAAACTATCTCGTCGCATATATTTTGAAAACTCAGTGCTGCTGCACAATGAGTTCCCACGTGACCTGCTCCTATAATAACTATTCTTCTATTTGATAACATGATATCGTCTCCTTTGTGTCTGTTGCTTTTCCAAAAACTATAAATCTGTCATAAATATATTCAGTTACAAAATTCAAAATCATATTGCCACCTGTAACCGCATATTCGTTAAAGCCGATATTCTCTACCAGATAATTTCCACCGTATGTTGTAAGTGGTGTGAAAACCACATAAAACAACGCCACCTTTAACATTGCAAGAGGTATATTATTTGCCGCCTTAAATGTAAATTTTCTGTTCAAAGTAAAATTCCAAAGAACAGATAGTATAAGTGCTGACAAATAACATGGCCAATATTCTAAATTTGTAAGTTCATTTAAAAGGGCAAAAACTATACCCTCAATAACTCCTGCTGATATTGAAAACAGCATAAATTTTATCATTCTAATTACTTCTTTTTTGTTATTCATTAATTTTCTCCCAGCCATCTTGTTGCCAAGTGAGCCATAACCGAGGATCCTATAGGGCAAACTTCTTCATTAAACTTTACTTTTGGATGATGAACAGGATAATCACCTCTCTCATCCATAAAACCTGCCGAAATATATAAATACGTGCTTGGTATCTGTTCAGCTATTACTGCAAAATCGTCTGAAGCACTAGCTGTAACATCAGGATACGGTATCATTTCAGGGCCGTTAATTTCTTTAATATACTTAACAAACTCTTCCGTAAGTTTGCTATCGCATGTTATTGTAGGCACTTCATATATCATTTCAATACTTGCACTGCCACCATAAACTTCTGCAGTTTTTTCTGCTACTTCTTTTATTCTGTTAACAATTTTTTCTCTCATTTTGCTATCGTTTGTTCGAAGAGTGCCTTCTAAAACTGCTGTTTCAGGTATAATGTTTGCTGCTGTACCTGCCTGAAATTTTCCAACTGTCAAAGCAACTGCTTTTGAAGGATCACTTTCTCTTGCAACTAACTCCTGTAATGCCAAATGAATGTGTGCCCCAATGTTGATTGGATCTATTCCCACATGAGGATATGCCCCATGAGAACCTTTTCCCTTAGCAGTGATTTTAAAGCCGTCAACTGAATACATCATTGTATCTTTGCTGTTATACATATAAGTTCCAATTGGGATTCTACCAACTACCACATGAGTTGCAAGTGCTACATCCGGTTTTTGATTTTTAAGCAAACCATTTTCTACCATGTCCTTGCTACCTTCAAAAATTTCTTCTGCCGGCTGGAACATAAACTTAACAGTTCCCTTTAGTTCTTTTTCGTTTTCTTTTAACATTCTTGCTGCTGTTAATAACATGGCTGCATGAAAATCATGGCCGCAACAATGTGCCGCATTTTTATTTTTGCTGGCAAAACTTTCGCCACTTTCCTCAGTCATTGGAAGGGCGTCCATATCTGCTCTTAGTAAAATAACTTTTCCACCTCTACCTACTGTTGCGGTTACACCATGACCACACTTTTCAGGTTTTAAGCCATACTCTTCTAACTTCTTCATTATATATTCAACTGTGTTTGGAAGTTCCAAACCTACTTCTGCATTTTCGTGTATATAACGTCTGTTAGCTACTGTGTCATCGTTTAATTCTACTGCTCTTTTATAATAATCCATATACAACCTCACAATATATTTATTTAATTTTTACTACTTAGTTTGTTCTATTTTCATTAATTTATTTGTAAATTCATCGTGTCTAAAGTTCTTATTCTAACTGTCCTCTAATATGAATGAACTTAACCTTAGCACACACGAAATAATTTTCGCGAAACAAATATTAATACCTATAACGATTTTATATTATTTATTTTAAAAATCAAGTACACATTCATCTATATGGTACTTATAATATTTTTTAAAAAATCAAGGCAGACATAAACAGTTTCCCGTCTATGCCTGCCTCTATATTTTTCAATCAATTGTTATGTTAATTACTGAAGTGCCTTAAATGCTTCATCTAAGTCTTCAATAATATCATCAATGTTTTCTGTACCAATTGATAATCTGATTGTGTTTGGATTAATGTTCTGTTCTGCTAATTCTTCAGCTGTGCACTGGCTATGTGTTGTTGTTGCAGGATGAATTACTAATGACTTAACATCTGCAACGTTAGCAAGTAATGAGAATAACTGAAGATTATCAATAAACTTATGAGCTTCTTCCTGACCACCCTTGATATCGAAAGTAAAGATACTTGCCCCACCATTTGGGAAATATTTTTCATATAACCCATGATCTGGGTGATCTGGTAATGATGGATGATTTACTTTTTCAACTAATGGATGATTTGATAAATATTCAACAACCTTTTTAGTATTTTCGTTATGTCTTTCAATTCTAAGAGATAATGTTTCTGTACCCTGAAGTAATAAGAAAGCATTAAATGGTGAAATTGTTGCACCTGTATCTCTAAGTAAAATTGCTCTAATGTATGTTGCAAAAGCTGCAGGACCTGCTGCTTCTGTAAATCTTACGCCATGGTAACTTGGGTTTGGTTCTGAAATTCCAGGATATCTTCCGCTTGCAGCCCAATCAAATGTACCACCATCAACGATTACACCACCAAGTGATGTTCCATGGCCACCGATGAACTTAGTTGCTGAATGAACAACAATGTCTGCTCCATGTTCGATTGGTCGAATAAGGTATGGTGTACCAAATGTGTTATCAACTACTACAGGAAGTCCATGTTTATGTGCAATTTCAGCGATTGCGTCAAGATCAGGAATATCACTGTTAGGGTTTCCTAATGTTTCAAGGTAGATAGCCTTTGTATTTTCCTGAATTGCTCCTTCAACTTCTTCTAAGTTATGAGCATCTACAAATGTAGCTGTGATACCGTAGTTTGGTAATGTATGTGCTAAAAGGTTTGATGTACCACCATAAATTGTCTTCTGGGCAACAATATGTTCGCCTGCTCCTGCTAAAGCCTGAATTGTGTATGAAATTGCTGCTGCACCTGATGCAACTGCAAGACCCGCTACACCACCTTCAAGTTTTGCGATTCTGTCTTCGAATACACCCTGTGTTGAGTTTGTTAATCTACCATAAATGTTACCTGCATCAGCTAATCCAAATCTTGCTGCTGCATGTGCTGAGTTCTTAAATACATAAGATGTTGTCTGGTAAATTGGTACTGCTCTTGAATCTGTTGCTGGATCCGGCTGTTCCTGTCCTACGTGTAACTGTAATGTTTCAAATTTATAATTTCTTTCGCCCATTTTTAAATCTCCTATCTGTTTTTCTTGTTTATTATACTTAATATAATTTCTTATTCAATTGTATTTTGTTCTTTATTTTGCACTATATTTTTGCTAAAATCAGTACTTTTATCTAGCTTTACATTAACTGTCATTATAAAGCCATGTTTTCTTTTGTTATTCTATCTTTGTTTTGTTTTTTTATATTTTTATTTAATTTCTACTGGAATAAAGCTGTGCTGTAGTATCTGTCTCCTGAGTCAGGAAGTAATGCTACAATAGTTTTTCCTTTGTTTTCAGGTCTCTTTGCAAGTTCCTTTGCTGCAAATAATGCTGCACCTGATGAAATACCAACTAAAACACCTTCTGTTTTCGCAATTGCCTTACCTGTTTCAAAAGAATCTTCATTTGATACAGGAATAATTTCATCATAGATTTCTGTATTAAGTACATCAGGAACAAATCCTGCACCAATACCCTGAATCTTGTGTGCTCCAGCTTTGCCTTCTGAAAGAACAGGACTGTCTTTTGGTTCTACTGCAACAATTTTTACGTTAGGGTTCTTTGATTTCAAATATTCACCTACACCTGTAACAGTACCACCTGTACCAACGCCTGCAACAAAAATGTCAACCTTACCATCTGTGTCTTCCCAAATTTCAGGTCCTGTTGTTAATCTATGAACCTTAGGATTTGAAGGATTTACAAACTGTCCAAGAATTACTGAACCAGGAGTTGCTTCCTTTAACTCTTCAGCCTTAGCAATTGCGCCCTTCATTCCCTTTGCTCCGTCTGTTAAAACAATTTCAGCACCGTATGCTTTAATAATGTTTCTTCTTTCAATACTCATTGTTTCAGGAATTGTAATTACTACTTTGTATCCCTTTGATGCAGCAACTGCTGCAATACCAATACCTGTGTTTCCTGATGTTGGCTCAATTAAAGTTGCTCCTGGTTTAATCTGTCCGCTCTCTTCTAAATCTTCAATCATCTGAAGAGCAACTCTGTCCTTAACACTTCCTGCAGGATTTAAATATTCAAGCTTTGCTAAAATGCTTGCGTCCTTAACTCCTACGCTTTCCTGATATTTATTTAATTTAAGTAGTGGTGTCTTACCAACTAACTCTGATGCACTTTCGTAAACTTTTGCCATTTTTGTTTCCTCCATTTTTTTATAAAACTTTAATTCAATAATTTGATATTTCCTTTAGCTTTCTTTTAACTTACATTTAATTGGCTCATCGGTAATCTCAAATCATTACTTCTTATTATATATTAACTGCACATTCGTGCCTTTGCATTTCCTATGTAACTTCTGACACAACAGTATGTTTTTCTCATTTTGTAATTATACGCTGTCTTTGTCTTGTTCATTACCTTACTCCTTTTTAATTCCTTGTTATAAGAAATGTTTTATTTCCTATATGTTTAGTAGGTTTTGTTTACAATAGGAATGATACAACTTATTTCCTATAATGTCAATAGGAAATATTAACTTTTTAAAAAAAACATTTATTGTATATATATTTAGTATGTTTTAAGATGTTTTTTATATTTTCTATTTTACTATATTGAATCATATGTTAAAACACCAATTATTTTGTAAAAAAGCAACTTCTACTTAAAACTGTTCTTCTTACTAAACTTTATGTTTTTGTAAAAAATAGTTTAAATAGAAATTGCTTTTTTGTTCATATATTATATTTTTGGTGTTAGCCCTAATCTTAATTGATATATTTATACCTGACTGTTCATTGATTTCACTATGGCACCGCCACCTAAAACAACATCGCCGTTATATAAAACAACTGACTGGCCTTTTGTAATGGCTCTGATTGGTTCATCAAATGTAACTTTTACGTCACCATTTTCTAAAACTTCCGCTGTTCCTTCTGTTAATGGCTGATGGTATCTTGTTCGACCACTGATTCTTATAGGCTCTGTTGGAGTTTCACCTGAAATCCAGTTAAAATCAGATGCGATTAACTGATTAGCAAACAAGTCTTTATTTCTACCAACTACAACTTCATTTGTTTCCGGTCTGATTTCTAATACATAATGTTTTCCATCACGATTAACATTAATTCCTTTTCTCTGACCTACTGTATATCTGTAATAACCATTGTGATGGCCAATTACTTTTCCATTAATATCAAGGAAATTACCTCTGCCAACTTTTTCATGAGTATATTCTTCTATAAACTTCATGTGATTACCGTCAGGAATAAAACAAATATCCTGACTATCGTGTTTGTTGGCGTTAATTAGTTCATGCTCTTCTGCAATCTTTCTGATTTCGTCTTTTGTATATTCCCCTAAAGGAAACATTGTTCTGCTTAATTCTTCCTGAGTCATATAATAAAGAACATAACTTTGGTCTTTTGAGTCATCTATACCTTTAAGAAGTTCGTACTTACCTGTCTCTTCGTTAAATCTGATTCTTGCATAATGACCTGTTACGATAACGTCACAGCCTAACTCTTTGGCTCTTCTGTCTAACTCGTCAAATTTCAAATATCTGTTACAGTCAATACATGGATTAGGTGTCATACCGCATTTATAACAATTAACAAACTTATCCATTACCTTTTCTCTAAACTGTGCCTTGAAATTGAAAACATAATATGGAAATCCTTCTTGAAAAGCAATACTTCTTGCATCTTCAATATCACTTAATGAACAACATGTTTTTTCATTAGAAATATTAATATCCTCGTTGTCGTAAAGCTTCATTGTAACGCCTATTGGATCATATCCTTTTTCTTTCATAAAAACTGCTGCAACGCTGCTGTCAACACCGCCACTCATAGCTATTAATGCTTTCATATTTTCCTCCTAAATTTTCTATAGGATTTTGATAATAACATAAGGCTGAAAATACATTTCAGCCTTATACTCATTATTTTAATTCAATTTTAATTTATCCCATTTCAATCATTTTGTCGATACATTTCTTCGCTTTAATTCTTGTATCTTCATCCATTTCAATTACATCACCACTAATACCCTTACAACAGTTTAAAACATCTGTTAAAGTTGTTGCCTTCATATTGTGGCATACACAATCTTTTGACAATGGATGGAAAATCTTATCTGTACATTCCATCTGTAAATGAGTTACGATAGAATTCTCTGTACCAATAATAAATTCCTTATGATTACTTTTTCTTGCATAATTCATAATTCCTGTTGTTGAGCCAACATAATCAGCAAGTTCAACAATTTCAGGTTTACACTCAGGATGAACTAACAACTGTGCGTTAGGCCATTTTTCTTTTGCCTTCTTCACATCTTCCTTACTCATTCTTGCATGAGTTGGACAACCACCTGAAAGTAACTTGAATTCTTTATCAGGAATCTGCTGTGAAACCCAATCACCTAAATTACAATCCGGTATAAATAAAATCTTGTCATTTTCAATCTTATTACAAATTGTAACTGCTGAAGATGATGTTACGCAAACATCGCATATTGTCTTCAACTCACTTGTTGTATTAATGTAAGCTACAACTGTGTAATCCGGATAACTTTTCTTAACCTGTTCGATTAAGTCCTTGTCCATCATTTCTGCCATTGGGCAACCTGCATCAGCATTTGACAAAATAACTTTCTTATCAGGTGATAAAATCTTAACTGTTTCAGCCATGAATCTAACGCCACACATGATAACTGTTTTTGCATCAGTTTTTGCTGCTTCAACAGAAAGTCCAAAACTGTCACCTGTAAAATCTGCCACTTCCAAAATTTCAGGATTCTGATAACAATGGGCTAATATACAAATATCTTTTTCTTTTTTTAACTTAATAATTTCATCTTGAATTTCTTTAATACTCACTTTTCTCTTCCAATCCTTTTTTGTTTTTTAATCTTATGAATTATAAGCTTGTAAAATCAGTCAATCTTCATACGTCAAAACATAGCCAGTGGCATCCTGCACATCACGCCCAATGGGTGTCAGGCATAAATGCGTATCAACCGTATAAATTATGCCAGCCTCTGTCTTGACAATCGACTCTTTATTTAATCACACAACAACCTAGAATGCAAGAGAATTAATTAAATTATTTTACTTCTCCAGCTTCTTTTTTCTTCTGATAATCTTCAATAGCTGCCTTAATAGCTTCTTCAGCTAATACTGAACAGTGAAGTTTGTGTGCTGGCAAACCATCTAATGCTTCAGCTACAGCCTTGTTTGTAAGTTCAAGTGCCTGACTTAATGGTTTTCCCTTAATTAATTCTGTTGCCATCGAGCTACTTGCAATAGCTGAACCACATCCAAATGTCTGAAATTTTACATCTGAAATAATATCATTATCTACTTTTATAAATATTTTCATTATATCGCCACATTTAGCGTTTCCTACTTCTCCAACACCGTCTGCGTCGTCGATTGTTCCTACATTTCTAGGATTCATGAAATGGTCCATTACTTTCTCACTATATAACATATTAAATCTCCTTTCAATACAAAATTGCTTTTGCATCTAATCACAATATATATTAATGTACTTTATTTGTTGTTCTTTTCTTCCATCATTCTTGACCATACCGGTGAAATACTTCTTAAGTAAGCAACTACTTCTTTTGTTTTTTCAACAATGTAGTCGATTTCTTCTTCTGTATTTTCAGCAGTAATTGTAAGTCTAAGTGAACCATGAGCAATCTCATGAGGTCTTCCAATTGCAAGTAATACATGGCTTGGATCAAGTGAGCCTGATGTACATGCAGAACCTGATGAAGCTGCAATACCTCTTGCATCTAATAATAATAGAAGAGATTCACCTTCAATACCTTCAAAAATGTAATTTACATTACCTGGAAGTCTCTTCTCTTGATCACCATTTAACATTGAATATTCAATTTTTGATAAACCCTTGATCAATCTGTCTCTTAAAGCTGTTTCCTTCTTTGCATTTTCTTCCATATTAGCACAAGCTTCCTGTAAAGCTACTGCCATTCCAACGATTCCCGGAAGATTTTCTGTACCGGCTCTCTTACCTCTTTCCTGAGCGCCACCTTCTATTACATTAGTAAGTGGAACAGTTTTTCTCGCAAATAAAACACCTACACCCTTTGGTCCATGGAATTTGTGACCTGAAATTGATAGCATGTCTATGTTTAATTCATTTACATCAATCTTAACATGACCTGCTGCCTGAACTGCATCTGTATGGAAAACAACACCATGTTTCTTACAAACTGCACCGATTTCCTTAATTGGCTGTAATGTTCCGATTTCATTGTTGGCAAACATAATTGTAACCAATGCTGTATCTTCTCTAATTGCATTTTCAACATCTTCTACATTAACAACACCGTTTTCAGGCACATCTAATAACGTAATTTCAAATCCTTCTTTTTCTAATTTATTTAAAGTATGAAGAACTGCATGATGTTCAATTTTTGTAGAAATAATATGTTTCTTATTCCTTAATGCACCAAGTTTAGCAGCTGAAATAATTGCCTGATTGTCAGCTTCGCTTCCGCCTGATGTGAAATATATTTCTTTAAAGTCCGCACCAATGCACTTAGCTATATCAACTCTCGCCTGTTCCAAAACTTCCTTAGCCTTCTGTCCAACGCTATGTAAGCTGGATGGATTTCCGTAAGCTTCTTCATTTGTTTTAATCATCGCATCAAGTGCTGATTTACTAATTTTAGTTGTTGCTGCATTATCTGCGTATATATACATAATACTTTCCTCCTTATTAATTCCTATTAATTCACTAGGGATTATATAGCCTTATTCAAAATTTGTAAATACCTTTTCAAAACTTTTTCCTTTGTTTCTTATAGGAATAACCTTTTCTCTATATATTCTACACATTTTTTAACTTTTTACAATTCTTTTTCCAATGTAATATATAAGGTTAATAGGATTTTTTTTAATCTTTATTTTTGACATTTTTCTGTAAAATATTCTTAGTGACAAATTATAGTGAAAAATGCCCTAATCTACCCTTGTTTACATATTTATTATAGATTTGTATAAGGTAAGTTTACTTTGAGCATACCGAAATATCCTACTAAAATAAGTAAATAGTTATTAGGAAATTACTGGAATATGGCATTATTATTACATGAATAACCTTGACAAATTACAAATTTTACGGCATAATTGACATTCGTGAGACAAATGTAATAAATTTGTAACAAATTTGGAGGTTATTTTGAAAAAGAGATTTTTAAGTTTAGCACTTTTACTTTTTACATCATGTGCAGTAAGCACTATGACTGTTAAAGCGGCTGAACCTACACAGCAGACAACAGTTCAGCAGACAGCATCCACTACTCAAGTAACAGCCACACAAACAGTAAAAGTAAACAAAAATGTAAAAGCATACAAATTACTTAAGATAAAGAGAAAAAAAATGAAGAATTACACAATAACATCAAGCAACCCAAGAGTTGCCACTGTTTCAGCAGCAGGTGTTATAAGAGGTGTTAAAAAAGGTTCTTCTGTAGTTACATTGGTTTCAAATGCAAATCAGAAAACATACGCTACTATTAATATTAAAGTAAAAAATAATTACACAAAGAAACAGTTAAGATTAATGTCTGCTATTATTTATAGCGAAGCCGGTGCTGAATGTTTCGCCGGAAAAAAGGCTGTTGGTATTGTTATTATGAACCGTGTAAAATCTAAAAGTTATCCAAACTCATTAAATGGTGTTATTTATCAGCCTTATCAGTTCGGTCCTGTTAGAAATGGTTCATTAAAAAGATCATTAGCATTGTACGATAACAAATCTTTAAATAAAAGTTGTATCACAGCAGCAAAGAGAACTCTTAACGGTGATAAGAATGTAAGATATAAGAAACAGACTATTGATATGTCAAGCTACTTATTCTTTAGTGGATATGTAAGTGGTGCAAGATTATCAATTCAAAGTCATCAATTTAAATAAGCAATAAAAAAACATCCAATGGATGTTTTTTTATTGCTTATTTTTAATTTTTTATTCTTAATGTATCTGATTCTTCTTTTAAGAAATTTTCTTTTCAATTACATCTTCTAAAGTTACACTATCAAGATAATCATTTATAACTGAATCTAATTTCTGCCAAAGGGGAAGTGTTACACACTGCTCTGCTCTTTCGCATATTTCACCTTCTTCTAAACAGGTAACCGGTGCCAGTGAACCTTCAGCTAATTTGATAATATCACCAACTTTATATTCAGCCGGTGTTTTTGCTAATTTGTATCCACCTGACTTTCCTCTTAAACTATTAACCATACCTCCTTTATGAAGTAGCGAAACTATCATTTCCAAATATTTCATGGAAATCTGCTGTCTTTCTGCCACATCCTTTAAGGAAATATATTTTCCATCTGCATTTTGTGCTAAATCAATCATAACTCTCAATGCATATCTTCCTTTTGTTGAAATCTTCATTTTTCTGCCCTCTTTATATGTTATATATTTTAATGTTTTCTTTTTATATTTATTTTATTAAATATAATGCCTATTTTTCTGCATAATACTTATACCAGCGTCCTTAGTTTTCGAATCTACACTTCTCTTTACAGTTTCAGGATTATCTCATTTTTTGAATCATTTAATTACTTCTTACTATATATTCTTGCTTCAATAATCTTATTTCCTACATAGTATGTAAACAAGCCTATTATTAAACCAAGCAATGCTCCACCTAACACATCGGTTGGAAAATGCACATATAAATATAGTCTTGAAAATGCTATGATAACTGTAAGTGGTATAACAACTATACCCCATTTTTTCTTATATAAAGTAAGAATTGTTACTGCAATCACTGAAGCCTGTGTGTGACCTGATGGGAACGAATAATCCTTTGGTATGCTAATAAGCATCTGCCAATCCTTATTAATCCAACATGGTCTTGATCTGGCTATTGCATTCTTTAGGATGCCATTTCCTATTATAAGCCCCAGTAACATTCCTATTAAAACTAAAAAGCCTGCTTTACGATGTTTTTTAGTCAATATTAGGCATACTGCAATTATAATCCAGACAATGCCACCATTTCCAAGTACCGTTATTTTTGGCATCAGCCAGTCCATAAAACTTCCACCAAATATCTTTTGTATACCGTCTAATATGGTCCAATCAATTGCCATAAGCCGACCTCTCTTCTCTTTTTTTACAACACTACTATTAAAACACAATCCCCTGCTTTTGTCTATTTTCATTTATATCTTTTTTTATTTTTATCGTTATTAATATGTTATTTATCTCATGAACTTA
>OGIE01001246.1_pt1 | contig 36422 bp, 28 predicted proteins | sample 1571581 | NCBI WGS metagenome assembly OGIE01 (sample SAMEA2582021, study PRJEB24529) | metagenome | biome: Human gut stool | place: China | collected 2011 | reverse complement strand
GGCCCCTTTGTGTAAAGGGGGCTGTCACGACCGTGGTCGTGACTGGGGGATTGTCGCTGTCCGGTGGACGGCGTTGAAATCTACCGTTTTCGTTACAATCCCTCCGCCACAGCTTACGCTGTGCCAATGCCTCCCTTTGCACAAGGGAGGCGTTGGCATGCCACTGGGTTATACAAAATTTATAGGTTCCTAACACCTCATCCGTCGCGGCATAAAGCCGCGCCACCTTCCCCTCGAAGGGGAAGGCTTGCGGATATTCTGCCAGCGAGCTTGAAAGCAGCAAAAATCCGCCGCACCTCAAAAGGGACGGCGGATGGAGATTTATTTTGCGGTGGCGTCGGTGTTGTCGGTGGTATCAGGGGTGTCATCGGTGTACTGGCCGGTGATCTCGCAGTTCAGGGTCAGGGTTTCCAGCGCATCACCGGTGAGTTTGACATCCTCTTTGGGAATGTACAAGGTCAGATCGGCATAGCCGTTGGCGGGAACGGACAGCGAGGTGGGATCCCAATCGTTTGTTTGGTGACCGGTGGCGATCTCGTTGCCGTCCACATTGCTGATGGTCAGATCAAACGCCTGTACCGTTTGCGGTACCGTCAGTCCGTTGCTCAGCTTGAGCGTCACCATAAACCCGCCGTCGGCGGTATAATATGCTTCGGTCAGCACGGCCTTGATGCCCTCCTGCGACAATTCGGGCAGCGCATCTGACTGGACAAAATGTCCCGAGCCGGGCGCCATTTCGCGTCCGCTGTTGCGGTTGCCGAAAATCACTGCCGCCACACAACCGACCACGATAATGACCAGCACAATGACCATCACCTTGGTCACGGTGCGGGTTTCACTGAAATCGGCGGTCAGCGCTTTGGTCATTTCGCGCCGTTCGCGTCGTTTTTCTTCTTTTTCCTCTTGCCGGATTTCTTCGCCGCTTTTGTGGTGGCTGAAAATGGTGCTGTCTTGTTCCTGCTCCGGAATGTCCGGGTTGCGGGGGTCGTTGTTCATGCGCCCACGCCTCCTTGCTGTAAGTTGCCTTTATCATAGCATAAAAGCGACGGCGAAGTAAAGAGGCGCGGGGCGCTTTTTAGAACATCCCGGTCACATTGTCCACCAGATCGCCCATGCTGCGCAGGGTTTTGCTGACATTCTTTTTCATGCCTTTTTTGTGCGAGCGCATATAGCTGTAACCGACAGCGCCCGCGACCGAGCCCATCATCATGCCGATGCCGGCACCCTTGACAAAGGACATCATGCTGCTTTGTTTCATCATCAGGCCATCTCCTTTCCGTTTGATTCGGTGTTAGTATGTGCCGCGGGGACGAAAAATTTCGCGGCGTTTTCTGGAAATGGTGGTTGTAAAATCGCACCATATACGCTAAAATAGAAGATAGTATTTTTTATCACTTTTTTGGAGGCATTTTTATGAAAACATATCCGCTGTTGCTCAAACCGCCGGTGAAGGATTATATCTGGGGCGGTACGCGCTTGAAAGACGAGTTTGGCTATCAGACCGACGCGGCGATCGCCGCCGAGGCGTGGGTGCTGTCCTGCCATAAGGACGGTTCCTGTGTGGTGGAAAACGGTGAAATGGCGGGCAAAACGCTGCCCGAAGTGCTGGAAGCTTGGGGCGACGATGCGATCGGCGCCAAAGCGGCGGCGTTCCCGTATTTCCCGGTGCTGATCAAATTGATCGATGCACACGATCGGCTGTCGGTGCAGGTGCACCCCAACAACGAGTATGCCATGCGGGTGGAAGGCGAATTCGGCAAAACCGAGATGTGGTATGTGGTGGATTGCGAGCCGGGCGCTCAGCTGATCTACGGCTTTAACCGTGGGCTGACCAAAGAGGAGTTCCGCGCCCGCATTGAAGACAACACGCTGATGGATGTGTGCAATATGGTGCCGGTGAAAAAGGGCGATGTGTTCTTTATCGAAGCGGGTACGCTGCACGCGATCGGCGCGGGTATTCTGATTGCCGAAGTGCAGCAGAATTCCAACACCACCTATCGTGTGTCTGACTACGGCCGCCTGGGCGCGGACGGCAAACCGCGTCCGCTGCATGTGGACAAAGCGGTGGATGTGACCGTGACCACGCCGCCCACCATTCCGTATGGCGCGATCGGCGAAGTGACGACGGTCAGCGGCGGCAGTGTGCGCAAGCTGGCTTCCTGCGATCTGTTCACCGCCGAAGCGGTGGAGCTGGATGGCTCGATGCTGTTTGGCTGCGGTGAAAGCTTCACCTCGGTGCTGGTGCTGTCCGGCGACGCGGAGATGGAATGGGACGGCGAGAAAAAAGCGCTGAAAAAAGGCGACAGCCTGTTTGTGCCCGCCGGTGTGTCGGTGCGGCTCAGCGGCAAAGCCGAGCTGCTGTGCAGCCGGGTGTAATCCATGCCACAGCTGAATATTGTGCTGGTGGAGCCGCAGATCCCGCAGAATACCGGCAATATCAGCCGTACCTGCGCGGCGACCGGTGCCCGCCTGCATCTGGTGGGGCCGATGGGCTTTACCATTACTGATAAGCAGTTGAAACGGGCGGGGCTGGACTACTGGCATCTGCTGGATGTGACCTATTACGAGAATTTGGCGGATTTTTTCGCGAAAAACGCCGGTCCGTTTTACTATTTTTCCACCAAAGCGCAACAGGTATACGCGGATGTGCGCTATCCCGACGGCGCTTATCTGGTGTTTGGCAAGGAAACCGCCGGGCTTCCCGAAGAGTTGATGCACGACGATCCGGAGCACAGCGTGCGGCTGCCGATGCTGGACGATGACACGGCGCGGTCGCTGAATTTGTCCAACACCGTGGCGGTGGGCGTGTATGAGGTGCTGCGGCAGTGGGGATTCCCGGCGCTGCGCACCAAAGGACATTTGACAAAATATTGATATCTGCCGGAGGGCAGAAAGGAAGTGCCGGTTATGCCGACAAGCCAAAAAGTGACGGTGCGCATTTGCGATATGCCGTACACCATCACAACCGACGAGCCGGAAAGCTATTTGCAGGAGCTTGGCAAGCAGATCGATGCGCGTATGCGCGAGCTGATGGCGGACAACCCGCGGGTGTCCACCAATATGGCGGCGGTGCTGACCGCCATTACGCTGGCGGATCAGGCGCACAAATCGGAGGAAGCTGCCGATAATCTGCGGGTGAAGCTGCGGGATTATCTGGCGGAAAATGAGTCGCTGCAAAAGCAACTGGAGCAGGCGACGAGCACCAAGGGGCGCAAACAATCATGAATAGACCTCCGCTGGAAATTCTGGCGCCGGTGGGATCACCGGAGATGCTGGAAGCGGCGGTACGGTGCGGAGCAGACGCTGTCTATATGGGAGCGTCTGCTTTTCATGCCCGCCGCAATAGCTATTGCTTTTCGGACGACGAGCTGCGCCGCGCGGTGGAATACTGCCACGCGCGCGGGATGGCGGTGCATCTGACGCTGAACACGCTGATTCGCGAAGAGGAAATGACGGCGGCGGTGGCGCTGGCGCAGACCGCCTGTGCGGCGGGAGTGGATGCGTTGATCGTGCAGGATATGGGGCTGGCGGCGCGGATTCATGCCGCAGCGCCGGAGTTGACACTGCACGCGTCCACCCAGCTGTCCTGCCACACCCCGGAGGGGGTGCGGCGGCTGCGCGATGCCGGCTTTTCGCGAGTGGTATTGGCGCGCGAGATGAGTGCTGAGGAAATTCGCGCCTGCGCCGGGCTGGGGTGCGAGCTGGAAGTGTTTGTGCACGGGGCGCTGTGTATGAGCGTGTCGGGGCAATGCTATTTTTCCGCCATGCTGGGCGGACGCAGCGGCAACCGGGGCTTGTGCGCCCAAACCTGCCGCCTGCCGTTCCGCCCGGACGGCAGCGATGACCGCGGACGGGCGGCGTTAAGCCTAAAGGATATGAGCCTGCTGCACGAGATGGCGGCGCTGTCGGAGCTGGGGGTGTGTTCGCTCAAAATCGAGGGGCGGATGAAACGCCCCGAGTATGTGGCGGCAGCGGTGACGGTGTATCACGCCGCCGCGCGGGGCGAGCAGCCTGATCCGCAAACGGTGGAGGATCTGCGGGCGGTGTTTTCCCGTTCCGGATTCACCGATGGGTATTTCACCGGTGACCGGCGGGATATGTTCGGGGTGCGGCGCAAAGAGGATGTGACCGCCGCCGCGCCGGTGCTGAAACGGCTGCAGCGGCTGTATGACGGCGAAAAACCGCGGGTGTCGGTGGATATGACGCTGACCGTGGCGGAGGAACAGCCGGTGACGTTGGTCGTGACCGACGGAGAGCACACCGCACAGGTGACCGGAGAGCCGCCGGAAACGGCGCTGCATCGGGCACTGGACCCGGAACGCGCCGAAGCGCAGCTGCGCAAAACCGGCGGCAGCCCTTTTGCCGCCGGACAGGTGCGGGTCAATGTGGAGCCGGGGTTAACCATGCCGCTGTCGGCGCTCAACGCGTTGCGGCGGGACGGTTTGGAGCAGCTGCTTTCCCTGCGCGCGGTGCGGGAGGTTCCGGTGTGGGACGAAACGGCGCGGCCGCCGGAGCTTTCACCGGTGGCGCGACGAGAACAGCCGTTGTTGATCGCGCAGTTCGTGCGGGAGGCGCAGGTGCCCGCCGCGCTGGACGCGGATGGGCTGGTGCTGCCGCTGGACACGCCGGTGGAGCGGCTGCAGTATTGGCGGCGGAAGATGCCGGTGGCGGTGGCGATCCCGCGCGGGATGTTCGGACGCGAACCGGCGGTGCTGGCGGCGCTGAAACAGGCGCGCGAAGCGGGCATCACCGCTGCTTTGTGCGGCAATGTCGGCGCGGTCGGGTTGGCGCTGCAGGCCGGGATGCGTCCGGTGGGCGGCTTTTCGCTGAACATCGCCAACAGCGAGGCGCTGGCTGCGTATGCCCGCATGGGGCTGCAGGCGGCGGTGCTGTCGATGGAGCTGACCTTTTCGCAGATGGCGTTCACCGCGCACGCGCCGGTGCCGACCGGATTGCTGGTGTATGGGCGGCAGGCGTTGATGCTGACCCGCAACTGCCCGCGGATAGGCGGGGTGCCCTGCGGCAGACGGAACTGCGGCGGGTCGTTGACCGATCGCCGCGACAAGGTGTTTCCGCTGCAATGCGACGGCGGGTGCGTGGAGGTGCTGAACGCCGACCCGCTGTATTGGGCGGATAAGCGGGGCGAGATTCCGCCGGTGGATTTTTGGCTGTTGTCTTTTACCGACGAAACGCCCGATCAGGCGGCGCAGGTGACCAAATGGTACCGTGCGGGCGGACCCAGACGCGAGGGAATCACCCGCGGGCTGTACCGCCGCGGGGTGGAATAATGAATGATACGGAAAAAGGGACTGATGCGATCGCATCAGTCCCTTTTATCAGTTTGTATCAGTTTTAGTTTTTGGGCGCGGGGGAGGCGCTTGATCGCGGCCTCGCGCCGCAGCGCTGCCGACTTGTCCGCGCACGGTTCCCGGTAGATCACAGTGACCGGACGGCGCGAGCGGGTGTATTTGGCGCCTTGCCCGCGGTTGTGCACCGCGGCGCGGCGATCTACATCGGTGGCGATACCGGTGTAAAGGGTGTCATCGGCACAACGCAGAATGTACACCCAATACGCCGGTGGGCGGTTTCAATCGTCGTAGCCGTTCGGGTTCTGGCTTTGCCAGCGCCACGAATCGCGGCACATATCCAGCAGCGTTTTCTCCGCTTTCCATCCCAGCACTTTCTGCGCTTTGGTGGGATCGGAATAGCAGGTGGCGATGTCGCCGGGGCGGCGGGGCACAATGGCGTAGGGAATGGTGATGTCGTTGGCTTTTTCAAACGCTTTGACAATATCCAGCACGCTGTAGCCGGTGCCGGTGCCCAGATTGAACGGCTCGGCGCCGGTGTGGTTCAGCGCATAGTTGACCGCGCACACATGCCCGCGTGCCAGGTCGACCACATGCAGATAATCGCGCACGCCGGTGCCGTCGGGAGTGTCGTAATCATCGCCGAACACCGACAGCTGCTCGCGTTTGCCGATGGCGACCTGCGAAATGAACGGCATCAGGTTGTTGGGAATGCCGCGCGGGTCTTCGCCCAGCTGACCGCTTTCGTGCGCGCCGATGGGGTTGAAATACCGCAGCAGCACCGCCGACCATTCCGGGTCCGCCGCGCAGATGTCTTTGAGGATCTCTTCGATCATGTATTTGGTGCGGCCGTAGGGATTGGACACGGCGCCGGTGGGCATATCCTCGGTGCGGGGGGAGGGGAGATCGGCGTTGTACACCGTCGCAGACGAGCTGAAGATCAGCCGCTTGCAGCCGTGCTCCGCCATCACTTCACATAGCACCAGCGTGCCGGTCACATTGTTGTCGTAGTACATCAGCGGTTTTTGGGTGGATTCGCCCACCGCTTTCAGCCCCGCAAAATGGATGACCGCGTCGATGGATTGCTCCGAAAAGACCTTTTGCAAACAGGCTTTGTCCCGCACATCCCCTTCGTAAACCGGGAAGGTTTTGCCGGAAAGCGTCTGTACCCGCCGGATGACTTCGGGCTTGGAGTTGCAGTAGTTGTCCAGCACCACAATATCGTAACCGGCGGTCAGCATTTCCAGACAGGTGTGGCTGCCAATATATCCGCTTCCGCCTGTAATAAGTATTGCCATTTTCCCCACTCCTTATTATAATAGGAATATAACAAAATCAGTATAGCATTGCCAAGGGTGAAATGCAAGACGAAAGGATGTCTACGATATGCAACATGAACAAAAGCCGACGCTGCTGATTATGGCGGCGGGTATGGGAAGCCGCTTTGGCGGTTTGAAACAGATCACGCCGGTGGGACCGAACGGCGAAATGATTATTGATTATTCTATTTACGACGCGGTGCGTGCCGGATTCGGCAAGGTCGTGTTTGTTATCAAAAAAGAGATCGAGCAGGCGTTTCGTGCGAATATCGGCGATCGCGTGGCGCAGCGGATTCCGGTGGAGTATGTGTATCAGGAGCTGGACAAGCTGCCGGAAGGCTACGCTGTGCCGGAGGGGCGGGCGAAACCGTGGGGCACCGGTCACGCGGTGCTGTGCAGCCTGCCCAAGCTGGACGGGCCGTTTATGGTCATCAATGCCGACGACTTTTACGGACAGGACAGCTACCGGCTGATGGCGGAATTTTTGAGCCGTCCCGCCGCCGGCGATAAGCATCATCTGGCGATGGCGGGCTATGTGCTGGACAACACGCTGACCGACAACGGCTATGTGTCGCGCGGCATTTGCACGGTGGACGAGCATGGCTATCTGACCGATCTGACCGAACGCACGCATATTGAGCGGCGGGACGGGCAGGCGATGTACACCGAGGACGATGGCGCAAGCTGGCATACGCTGCCGAACGATTGCCCGGTGTCCATGAACTGCTGGGGCTTCCCGGCGGGGGCAGCGGCATCGTTCGAGGCGAGCTTCCGCGCGTTTTTGGATCAGCCGGGCAAAGACCCGTTGAAAGCCGAGTTCTATCTGCCGTCGGCGGTGGACGCGATGGTGGACAGCGGCGCGGCGGATGTGCAGGTGCTGCGCACGACCGATCGCTGGTACGGCATGACCTATACCGCCGACCGCGAGCAGGTGACGGCGGCGATCCGTGGGTTGGTGGATGCGGGGCAGTATCCCGAAAAGCTGTGGGAGTAAACGCCCTTTTATATATAATAAGGTAATATATTATATACATTATATAGAGCGACGAAAGGAACGAACAATATGTGTGAAGAAAATCAGGGCTTTGCGGGGTTGGAACTGAGCGCTCCGCTGCTGAAAGCTCTGCGGAAAATGGGATTCACCGCGCCCACCCCGGTGCAGGAGCAGACCATTCCGGTGATGATGGAGGGGCGCGATGTAATCGCCAAGGCGCCGACCGGCACCGGCAAGACCTGTGCGTTCGGGATTCCGCTGCTGGAATGCTTGCGGGAGGACACGCAGGATATTCAAGGCATTGTGGTTTGCCCCACACGGGAGCTGTGTGTGCAGATTGCCGAGGAGCTGCGGCGGCTGGCGGCGTTCCGCCCCGATGTGCGTATCGCCTGCATTTACGGCGGGCAGCCGATGGATCGACAGCGCCGCGCACTGGAAAAGCATCCGCAAATTGTGGTGGCGACACCGGGACGGCTGCTGGATCATATGGGGCGCGGCACAGTGTGGCTGGGCAATGTGTACACGGCGGTGCTGGACGAAGCGGACGAGATGCTGAAGATGGGCTTTATCCGCGATGTGCGCAAGATATTGAACCAAACACCGGCGGATACCCAGATGGTGATGTTCAGCGCGACCATTTCGCGGGAAGTGATGGACGTCGCGTGGGAGTATCAGCGGGACGCGGTGGAGATCACGGTGGCTGCTGAGGGGGACAATCGCCCTCAGATCGCGCAATTTTTGCTGGAGTCGGCGGGCAGCCAGCGGATGCAGGATATGCGCACCATTTTGGACGATTTGGACATTCACCGCGCGATGGTGTTTGCCAACCGCAAGAACACGGTGCGGATCCTGACCGAAAAACTGACCCACATGGGATGGTCGGTGGACTGCCTGCACGGCGACATTCCGCAGGCGCAGCGCAACCGGGTGATGAACGGATTCCGCGAGGGCAAATTCGAGATTCTGGTCGCCACCGATGTGGCGGCGCGCGGCATTGATGTGGACGATGTCGAGGCGGTTTTCAACTACGATATTCCCGACGAAAACGAGTATTATCTGCATCGGATCGGGCGTACCGGCCGCGCCAAACGGCGGGGCATTGCGGTGACCTTTGCGACCGCCGATGACCGCTTCCGTATCCGCGATATTAAGAAGTATACCCACTCGGATATGCAGCCGATCCACTATAATGACGACGGAAAATTGGTGACGGAGGACGGAACACCCTTTGAAAAAGCAGCCGAATCCGCTGGTAATTTGTCGGAGAATGAATAAATAAAGCGAAAAAAGAATGAATATTCAGCACACCCCCGAAAATATAGCGCAAATCCCCGCGGATTATTCATGAAAATTGAATTTTTTTCGATTTTTCAAAGATTACAGATGTGTAACTTTTGGTTGGTTGCACAAAATTCCGGAATTTCGTTCCAGCTGCACGGCGAATTACCAGAACTGGAAAAAAGTGGAAAAAAGAAAGGCGTTTTATACCAAACTCGATTTTGGTTTTAGCGATATCGTGCAATTTTACCGGAAGTTACGGACACCGCCACGAAAATGACACAAAGTTTTCCACAGGGGGTGTGGAAAACTTTTTTGGGGCAGGTTTTTGATTTTTGCGCGTATCTTTGTGCGGTTTTAACGAAAATGGACATCCAAAATCTTTTGACAGCGTGTGAACTGACGAGTATAATACGAGCTATCCGAAAAACACGGATGGGCGGTTGCATGACCGCCGCTGGATGCAGAGAAACGACCCCTCAAATTTGACTGTTTTCTCTGCGGAAAGGATAGCTTATGGATACCATATATCGTATTGCCTCCCATGTTGCGCGCGTTGTGAGCCACAGAGGATTTGCAGCATCGGTATTGGCCGTCGGAAGCGCAGGTGTAGTTGCTTTGGCATCGGTCGCGGCGGAAGCGGTGGCGGGTGCGCCGGCAGACAAAGTTGTTTTGAGCATGCAAAACGATTCGTACGTGGTACGGGCGGACGCGCTTTCCCTGGCACCCAGTGTGCCGGCGGGATTCGATGTGACCGTGAAAGCCGACGGTGCGGATACGATGCTGCGTGTGTCGACCGGCACGGTCGAGTCGGCATTGGAGACGGTAGGCGTTTCGGTGAGCGCGGACGATGTGTTGTCGGCGCCGCTTTCGGAAACGTTGACCCCGGACATGGAGATCACCGTACAGCGGGTGACCTACCGGGATGTGACCAAAACGGAAACCATTCCGTTTGAAACCAAGACGAAAAAAGATAATTCCCTGAAAAAAGGCACCACCAAGGTGGCGACCAAGGGACAGAATGGCGAACGCACCATCACCTATCGCGAGCGGTTGGTGGATGGTGAGGTGGTGGAAAGCAACCAGCTTTCTACCGAAGTGACCAAGCAGCCGGTGAACGAGGTCAAGGTGGTCGGCACCAAGTCGGTTTCCACCACGACCAAAAAGGCTGCGGCGAAAAAGGCTGCCAGCGGCAACGGTTCGTACACCGACGATGATGTGTACGCGTTGGCGGTGGCGATCTACCGCGAAGCGGGCAGCGATTATCTGTCCGATGAGCACCGGGCGATGGTCGGCTGCGTGGTGATGAACCGCGTGAAAAGCCGCGAATTCCCCAACACCATCCGCGGCGTGCTGACCCAGCCGGGACAGTACGCGGGGCTGTGGACCAACGGGATCTATTTCCCGTCGGGAACCAACACTTCTTCCAACGCGGTGCGCCGCGCGTATCGCATTGCGCGCGAGGTGCTGAACGGTCAATGGGAATGCCCGTCCAACGTGGTGTTCCAAGCCGGCTTCCAGCAGGGAAGCGGCGTGTACCGCGCCATTCCGGGCGGCGGTACGGTCACCTATTTTTGCTACAGATAAAAGATGAGATATGCGCGGCGGTCGATACAAAATGAGGGTGTATCGGCCGCCGCTTTGCGTTTTGTGTGTGTCGGCGGCAAAAAATGTCGAAAGCGTGGGGGCGGTTTTGGGTAGGTTTTTGCGGCGGGTTGCTTGACACTGACGCGGAAATACGGTAACATATACGAGTAGACATCGTTTTCCATACACAGGGCGCGGCCGCACGCGCCGGACGGTGGAAAGAACAGGAGGTACACGATGGGTTATCGCATTACGACCGACTCGACGGCCGATTTGCCGCAGTCGTTTCTGAAAGAACGGGACATCCCCTGTGTGGGGTTGAGCTTTATGCTGGAGGGTCAGCAATACACCGAGGGTCCGGATGTGACCATCACCATGCCGGAGTTTTACGACAAGCTGCGCGCTGGGGTGCCCGCCACCACGATGCAGGTGAACGCATTTGAATTCACCAGCTTTGTGGAGCCGTTTTTGGCGGCGGGCGAGGATGTGCTGCATGTTGCGTTTTCCAGCGGGTTGAGCGGTACCTATGCGTCCTGCGCCAGCGCCGCCGAGGAGCTGCGCGCCAAGTATCCCGATCGCCAGCTGGTGGTGGTGGATACGCTGGCGGCATCGCTGGGCGAAGGATTGCTGGTGTACTATGCCGATGAAAACCGCAAAGCAGGCATGAGCCTGACGGACAACGCGCAGTGGTTGGAGCAACACAAGCTGAACCTGTGCCACTGGTTCACGGTGGACGATCTGATGCATCTGCATCGGGGCGGACGCGTGTCCAAAACCTCCGCGATTTTGGGTTCGGTGATCGGTATCAAACCGATCTTGCACGTGGACGATGAGGGTCATCTGATTCTGGTCGGCAAAACGCGGGGACGGCAATCCTCGCTGGCGGCGCTGGTCAAAAAGATGAAAGAGACCGCGCTGGACAATGTGAAAGACCAGACCATCTTCATCAGCCACGGCGATTGCCTCGCTGATGCTGAGCGGCTGCAGTCCATGGTGGAAAACGAGCTTGGCTGCCGCACCTTCCTCATCAACTATGTGGGAACCGTGATCGGGAGCCATTCCGGTCCGGGTACGCTGGCGTTGTTCTTTATGGGCGACCATCGATAAAGGCATATTTCGAGCATATGGCGGGCGTCATATGCTCGTTTGCTATATCCGGCGGGATGTCCGCCGGTTCAGAACAGGAGGAGATTATCATGGCGGATATTCGTCCGTTTCGCGCGTGGCGCTTTGCCGACAAGGCGGGGCGCATGGAAGAGTTGACCTGCCCACCCTATGACATCATCAGCGAGCAGCAGCGTCAGGCGTATCTGGCGCGCAACCCGCACAACATCATCCGGCTGGAGCTGCCTCGGGATGGGGCGGATCCGTATGCGGTGGCGGGCGAAACGCTGCGCCGCTGGAAGCAGGAGGGGATCCTGCAGCAGGATGAGCAGGCGGCGTTTTACATTTACGATATCACCTTTACGGTGGAGGGGCAGACCCGCACGGTGGGTGGATTGATTGCCCAAACGCATTTGGAGGAGTTTTCCAAAGGCATTGTGCTGCCGCATGAATTCACGCTGTCCAAAGCCAAGGAGGATCGCTTTCAGCTGATGAAAGCGACCCACAGCAATTTCAGTCATATCTACGCGCTGTACCGTGACGACAGCGGCAAGGTGGAGCAACAACTGGCACAGCAGCGGCAGCAAGCGCCACTGGTGGAAATGACCGACGAAGCGGGGTTGATCCATCGCTTGTGGGCGATCACCGACCCGACGGTCAACGAGGCGATCCGTCGCCAGTTTGCGGACACTAAGCTGTATATCGCGGACGGGCATCACCGGTACGAAACCGCGCTGCGCTATCGCGACTATTGCCGCGAACAGGGCACGCCGGTGGGCGCGGGCGTGGATTATGTGATGATGATGCTGGTGGAGATGAGCCACCCGGGGTTGGTGGTGTTCCCGACCCACCGGTTGATTCGCGATCTGGCGGACTTTGATCCGGCGGCGATGCTGGATGCCTGCACCGCGTATTTTGATGTGCAGCGGGGCGTGGCGCTGGGCGATGTGAAAACGCGGCTGGACAAAGCGTATGCCGCGGGGCAAAAAGCGTTCGGCTTTTACGCAGGCGGCGACAGCGCCGCGCTGCTGACGCTGAAGGATGCAGCGGTGATGGACGGTGTGCTGCCGGATCAGTCGCCGGTATCCCGCCAGTTGGATGTCAATGTGCTGCACACACTGATTTTGGAGCGGCTGATGGGTATTGACAAGGAGAACATGGCGAACCAGAAGAATCTGACCTATACCCGCGATATGGACGAGGCGATCGCCGGTGTGCGGGAGGGCGCGTTCCAAGCCTGCTTTGTGATGAATCCCACCCGGGTGGAGGAAATTCGCGATGTCGCTGCTGCGGGGGAGAAGATGCCGCAAAAATCGACTTATTTTTACCCCAAGCTGATTACCGGATTGACGCTGAATAGCCTGGACTGATACGAATCTACCAGAAGCCGACAGATTGTCGGCTTCTTTTTTAGTTAAAAAGCAGTAGTTGAAACACGAAAAACGCAATATTTGATTAGTTTTTGCTTGGAACCACGGGCGAAACGACTGGCAGACAAATAGCGAATGTGATACCATAAAGATGAACATGGGGGTGTGGTGCCCCCTTTTGCAAAGATATGGGAAAAGAGTTCGATATTTCAAAAGGAGGAAGAAGCATGAAGAATGCCAAGCATCGACTGACCGCGTTTGGCTGCGCGGCGGTCATGGCCATGGGCGCGGTGGCGCTGCCCCTGTCGTCCGGCTTGCCGGTGGCAACGGCGGCTACGCAGCGCAGCGAGTTGTTCTGGGATACCAGCTACTCGTTTGAGGAGCGCGCGGCGGATCTGGTGTCGCGGCTGACGCTGGCGGAAAAAGCCACCCAGCTGGGCAACTCGACACCGGCGATCCCGCGGCTCGGTATCGCCAAGTACGGTTTCTGGAACGAGGGTCTGCACGGTGTGGCCAACACCAAGAAGGGCGAGGGCGAATTCGCCACGTCGTTCCCGTATTCCATCGCGATGGCGGCATCGTGGGATCCGGAGCTGATCGAAGCGATCGGTTCGGCTTCCGGCGATGAGGCGCGCGCCTACAACAACGACGGTCACCGCGATCTGTCGTACTGGTGCCCCACCATCAACATGAGCCGCGACCCGCGTTGGGGTCGTAACCACGAGGGCTACGGCGAGGACAATTTCCTGACTTCGCAGATCGCCATCGGGTTTATCAACGGTTATCAGGGCAAAAACGATACCGGTGTGGAAAAGAACGCGGACGGTACCAACAAGTACCTGAAGGTTATCTCCACGCTGAAGCACTACGCTGCCAACAACAGCGAGTACAACCGTGAGGACGGTTCCTCGTCGGTGACCAACCAGTACATCCGCGAGTATTTTACCCGCGCATTTAAGGATGTCATCCAGGGCACCAACGTCAACTCGGTGATGAGCGCGTACAACATGGTCAACGGCGTGCCGTCCTCCGGCAGCTACTATCTGCTGGATACGCTGCTGCGCAAGACCTTTGGCTTCAACGGCTATGTGGTGTCCGACTGCGGCGCAATCAAGATCATTGCGGCTCCGCAGAACCACTATTGGAAGCCCAGCGATTGGACGAACAAAGTGGACGCGTTGACCGGTCAGCAGGGCTTGCCGGATAAAAACGGTCTGTTCGTGAATGGCTTGAACAAAGACAAATACCAGCCCATCGATTATACCAAGTTCGAGGACGAAACCGGTCACTTCACCGATCCCGGTGCGGTGGCGCTGTGCTTGGCGGCGGGCTGCGATATGGACTGCGGTGCGATTTATCCGAACAATGCCCAGGCGGCTGTCAACACCGGCATTCTGGATGAAAACACCATCGATCGCTCGCTGGTGCGTATCTTCACCGCGCGGATGAAGACCGGTGAGTTCGATCCCAAGGAAGAAGTCACCTATCGCAACGGCGACAAATATCAGTGGAGCACGCAGATCGGCGCGAAAGATGCCAAAGAGCACAACACGCTGAACAAGCAGCTGGCGGAGGATTCCTCCACCCAGAGCATCGTGATGATGAAAAACGATGCGGCGAAAGGCGAATCCACCCCGATCCTGCCGCTGAGCAAGGATAAGAAAAATGTCGTGATGGTCGGCCCGCTGGTGCAGCAGAACATTTTGGGCGGCTATTCCGGTACTCCCAGCGACGAGAACCTGTCCACCCCGCAAGAGGGTGTGGAAGCGCTGCTGGGTCAGAAAGTGACCTATATCTCGGGTAAATCCGCGTCCAACGCGTATATGCCCAACCTGCGCAAAGTCACGCTGAAAGACAAAGACGGCAAAGTGCTGTCGACGCTGACTCCTGAAAATGTGGACAGCTACACCGGCTGTGAGCTGGATGGCACCAAAAACTTCCGCTACATTCAGCCGGAAGCGGTCATCAGCTTCAAAGATGTGTACATGAAAGACACCGCGTTGGTGGAGCTGGAGATCGCCGGCGGCGACAAAGCGCTGCAGGGTCATATCGAGCTGCACTACGGCAACGTGGACGGCGGTGTGCTGGCGGATATCAAAACTGTGAAAACCAGCGGCGATACCGATTACACGGTCGTGAGTGGCTTTAACAGCACCGGTAACTATGACCAGCGCGACATCCATGTGGTATTCCACAGCGATGAAACGACGGTGTCCTTTACCTCTGCCGAGCAGAACACCATCAAAAACGCGGATGCCGTGATCGTGTGCATCGGCGGTGTGAACTCTGCTGAAGGTAACGACCGCAACAGCATCGCGCTGTGGAACAGCCAGGACGAGCTGGTGAAACAGGTCGCGACCCTTAACCCCCGCACGGTTTGCCATATGCAGACGGTGGGTGTGGTCGAAATCGGTCGGTTTAAGGATATTACCCCGGCAATCCTGTGGACCTGCAACAACGGTCAGGCGCAGGGCAACGCGCTGGCGCGCGTGCTGTTTGGCGAGGTCAACCCCTCCGCGAAACTGCCCTTCACCTGGTATTCCTACAACAGCCAGCTGGAGACCATTGACGATTACGATCTGCAAAACGATCAGTACAAATACGGCGGCTGGACCTATCAGTACTTTACCGGTGATGTCGATTATCCGTTTGGTCATGGCTTAAGCTATTCAACCTTTGCTTACAGCAACCTGAAGTTGGATACCACCAGCGTGACGCCGGATTCCACCATCAAAGCGACGGTGGATGTGAAAAACACCAGCAAGGTGGACGGCAAAGAAACGGTGGAGCTGTATGTGAAGGCTCCGAACGCCGACGGTAAGGATCGTCCGTTCAAACAGCTGAAAGCGTTTGAAAAAGTGGAGATCAAAGCCGGCGAGACCAAAACGGTGGAACTGACCCTGCCGCTGAAGAATTGCTATTTCTGGAGCGAAAAGGATCAGAAGAATGTGTGGGATCAGGGCACCTATACCGTGTTTGTTGGTCCTTCCTCGAACGAAAAGGATGCGAATGCGCAGACCGCGACCTTCAGCCTGTCCGGTCAGCCCAAAGACGCGATCAGCACCGTGACGGCGATCCCGAGCGGTACGAAGCTGAACGCGGCGCATCCGGATCTGAAACTGACCACCGATCTGACGGTGGCGATGCAGGACGACACCCTGCTGGATCAGGCGGCGCTGGAAAAAGCCGGTGCCACCGTGACCTATACCACCAACCGTAATGGTGTGGTGACGGTCAGCAAAGACGGCGTGGTTTCGCCGATGGGTGCGGGTCTGGTGACCATCACCGCGACGGTGAAACTGGCGAACGGCGACACCCAGTCCGCTTCGTATGCGGTGGCGGTTGTCGATGAGCTGACGCTGCTTGATCTGACGGTGAACGGCGAAACCGTTTCCGGTTTTGCACCGTCCACCACCGAGTACTTTATGCCGATCGACGGCGACAAAGTGCCGGAAGTGAAATACAACGCCGGTGGCGCGACGGCGGTGCTGAAAAACGCGAGCGCGGTTCCGGGCGACACCACCGTGACGCTGACCAAGGACGGTAAATCGGTGACTTACACCATCCATTTCCAGAAGCGCAGCGAGGACTATGTTGTCGCGAGCTTTTCTCAGATGGACGGCGAGTACGAAACCAAGAAATCCGGTGACCAGCTGTATGCCGACTGGAAATTTGCGGATCAGATTTCCGGTTCGACCAAGTCGGTCAACTTCTACACCCACAACATGAGCGACCTGCATCTGCGGGCGACGGTCACCTTGTCCAAACCCGACGACACCATTTCGGATGCCGTGGCGTACGGCAAGGGCTGGTTGAAACTGCGCTCGGTGGAGAAAAACGGCGAAAACAATGCGGGCTGGGATCTGGATAAAGTGGATCTGGGGCTCAAAACCGGCGTCAACTACATCGATATTCCGCTGACGACCGGGCTGACCACCACCAAGGGTACCATGGATTGGGCGCAGGTGGATCGCTGCATCTTCGTCATCAACACTGCTGATCTCGGCGGCGGCTATAAGATGAAGCTCGAAAATGTCCGCGTGGTGGATACCTCGCTGGGCGGCGAACGCGATAAACTGTGGGCGGCGATCAACGATAAGTTTGACACCACCAAATACACGCCCGAATCGGCGGAGCATTATGCGGCGGCACTGGCGGATGCGCTGGAAACCGTGTTGAAAGACAATCTGCCGGAGGATACCTACAAATCCAAGATTCAACCGCTGGAGGATGCCAAACAGCATCTGGAGCCGCTGACCTATGTGGTCGAGACCTTCTCGCAGGCGGCGCGGTCGTTTGAATCGTACTACAAATCAGACAACGACATTTTGGGCAAAAACGAAACGCTTGGCAGCAACTGGAAACAGGTGGATAGCCCGCGGTTGAATGCCCAAGGCAAACGCAGCCAGTATTATCTGCAAATGACGCTGCGTCTGGACAAGAAATATGCGGAAAATGACTACCCGTTTGCACCGAAGGATGCGTGGAAAGGTTTGACCATCAAACTGCGTTCGTCCAGCAAGTCGGGCGTGTCCGGTGACCCGAATGGCGCGGAAAACAACGAGCACAACGCCGGTTGGGATTTCGTCCCGTCGATGTTGAATCGAGAGGACCCGTTTGGCAATGGTTCGGGTGTGGAGTTCACCTCCGCCGACGGTGGCCAGACGATCCGCGTATCTATTCCGCTGGATACTCCGATTACCAACAGCCGCGGTATCATGCAGTGGGACGATATCCGCGAGATCTATATCAACTTTAACCTGCAGGATGCGATCCGCAACGAAGGCGGCAGCAATGTTTCCAAGGAAGATGCGGATCGGGTCAGCGAGCTGCGCAAATCACACAGCTACACCATGACGATCGGCGAGCCGCGTGTGGTGGATATGACCTATGTCAACAACCAGAAGCAAGAGCTGAACGCGCTGATGAGCCAGTCGGTGGAGCCGTCTGAAAAGGCGACCGCCGAGCAGATCACCGCGTATGCCCAGGCACTGGAAAATGCGGTGGCGGTGTACGGCACCGACTTCTCCACCCCGTTCAATGTGTACGACGCGCATACGGCGCTGAAAGCCGCTATTGATGCGGTGACCGACGGCAAAGGCGGTACGGTCAACTTTGCTGATCTGGATGACGCGATCGAGGCCGTGGAGCTGGATCTGGTGAAGTCCGACTATACTCAGGACAGCTGGAACGCGTTGCAGGAGGTCGTGGCGAAAGCCAAGGCACTGCAGAATGACCCGGCAACCACTCAGCGGCAGGTCAATGATGTGCTGGCGGAGCTGAAAGAGGCGCAAAAGGCGCTGGAATATGCGCCGGTGGATGATCCGCGCCATGTGCGGGTGAACTTTACCAGTATTGCCGGTTCGTACAATGTGCTGGTTGGCGGCAACACGCTGTGGCCTGACTGGACGCCGGGCGATGGCTTGACCAAGGACAGCCAGGATGGCGCCGGTGCGGATCTGTCCGGTACGGCGGCCAACGGCGCCAACAAGAATTTGGCGCTGTATGCAACCGCGAAGCTGAATGTGCCGGAAGGCAAGGATTCCACCAAGGCGTGGACCCAGATCAAGTTCCGGCTGCGTTCTTCGCAGAAGGATAAAAAAGAGCAGGCGGCGAAGCACTATGTGCTGACTCCGAGCCAGGTGACATGGAACGATGACGGCAGCTTCAGCGTAAAAATTGCGCTGTCGGATATCGTGACCGAAAATATCAACTGGAAAGATGTCAAAGAGCTGCACATCGAGTGCGTGGTCGCAAGCGAGTATCAGATGCCGGGTCAGGGCAACCCGACCAGCGACAACATCAGCCTGACCATGTCGGATGTGTACATCGCGGCGGATACGGTACCGCTGGATACGGCGGCGTTGACCGACGCGATCAAAGCTGCGGAAGCGCTGGTGCGCGCGGATTACACCGCGACCAGCTGGAAAGCGTTTGCGGCGGCACTGGAAAAAGCCAACAAGCTGCTGACCGAGGCGAAGAGCCAGGCGCGTTTGGACAATGCCAAGACCGCTTTGGAAGCCGCGCAGAAAGCGCTGGCGCTGATGGGCGATCTGGATGGCGATGGCAAGATCCAGGCAGCGGATGCGTTGACGGCGCTGAAAGCGGCGACCGGCAGCGTGGAGCTGACGGCGGATCAGGCGGTTCGCGCCAATGTAGATGGCAAAGATGGTGTGACGGCGGTGGATGCGCTGCAGATTCTGCACCGCGCCGCCGGCAAGATCAACCACTTTGCAGACTAATTGATTTCTCCTCATCCATCTTGTGACATACAGTGGCACCCCCGGAAAGGTTCGCCTTTCCGGGGGTGTTGCTGTTGCGGGCGGGTTTGGAATATGCTACAATAAGGGCAAAGGGGGCGTTGGCGATGAAATGGATGATCGCATCGGATATTCACGGCTCGGCATATTATTGCCGGCAAATGTTGGAAGCGTTCCGGCGGGAACAGGCGGATCGGCTGCTGCTTTTGGGAGATTTGCTGTACCATGGTCCGCGCAATGACCTGCCGCGCGAGTATGCGCCCAAAGAGGTGATCGCGATGCTGAATGATAGGGCATCCGATCTGTTGTGTGTGCGGGGCAATTGCGAGGCCGAGGTGGATCAAATGGTGCTGGATTTTCCGGTGATGGCGGATTATGCGCTGTTGAACCTTGGGGAACGGCTGGTGTTTGTGACTCATGGGCACTTGTTCAACGAACAGCAGCTGCCGCCGCTGAAAAAGGGGGATATTCTGCTGCACGGACACACGCACATCCCTGCTTGCCGGGAGATGGCGAACGGCGCGATGTATCTCAACCCCGGCTCGGTGTCGCTGCCCAAAGAGGACAGCTGGCACGGCTATATGACGCTGGAGGACGGCGCGTTTTTGTGGAAGGATATGGACGGCATGGAGCGCCAGCAATATACGGCACGGTAGGAATAGAAGAAAAGGCGGAGCGCAGCAGCGCTCCGCCTTTGTGCGTCTGTGGGGGATGCGAAAAAGTTGAAGAATGGGCAAAAATGTGGTATGCTGAGGGCGGAGGAGAAAGGCGTGGGTTGCATTCCTTTTGCCAGCAACATTTCAAAAAAGAGAGAGGTGCATGCCAAATGAAAAAACGATGGATGAGTATGTTTGCTTGTGCGGTATTGGTTATCGCTGGTTTGTCGGGGTGCGGTATCTTAAAAGGAGAGCGATATGGCGATATGCACATCGGAGAAGTGTTTTGCAGCAACCGGGATGGGCACTTTATCCGGCTGCCCCAAAATTATTGTCTGTGCGTAGAACTGAACGCCGAAACCAGTTTGTTCAAGGTGAGCGAAGAGGACAGTAAAAAGCTCTACTATGAAATGGATATTGGTCCTTGGATCATCTCCGGACACTATATTCTCGGATATTACAACAATGACTATTTGGTTCTTTGCGAGGAAACGCAAAAGGATGTATATCGCTATGTCAGCTTTCGCTTCGATACGCAGGAGATACAGGAGTATCCGGACGAAAACACCGTTTTGGATACATTTCAGTTTTCTTCTGACAAATGGCGTCCCCTTTGCAATACCTATGCTGAACGGGGAAAGTAAGAGTTATTGCAAACTGTGTTGGTCGCACCCCGTGAGGGGTGCGACATCACGGCTTCGATCTTCTCCGCGCTATCGACCGCCATTTCAATCCACGCGCCCCGTGAGGGGTGCGACATCGGGTGGACAAACCGGCACACACGACCGAAACGATTTCAATCCACGCACCCCGTGAGGGGTGCGACCTTGATGGAGCAGATAGCGTGTGACCTATTGGACATTTCAATCCACGCACCCCGTGAGGGGTGCGACGCAAGGTACGCGCCAATCTGGACAAAGACCGGGCGATTTCAATCCACGCACCCCGTGAGGGGTGCGACGGCAGCGGGGCGCATTTACGATATGTTTGACCGGGTATTTCAATCCACGCACCCCGTGAGGGGTGCGACTGTTAAAAGCTTGTCAAAGGCTTTCCGCGACAACATTTCAATCCACGCACCCCGTGAGGGGTGCGACTAGTTGTTCTGCGGGTTTAGATCGTCCGAAAGAGATTTCAATCCACGCACCCCGTGAGGGGTGCGACAACGCTGGCGCGATCAGGCGGTAAAAAGGAGGGGATTTCAATCCACGCACCCCGTGAGGGGTGCGACTGAATACTATACGGCGCTTGGCGTAGATAACGTCATTTCAATCCACGCACCCCGTGAGGGGTGCGACGTTAAGCAAAAACGCATTATCCTCCATGACATCAAATTTCAATCCACGCACCCCGTGAGGGGTGCGACAAGGCGTGGGTGTCCAATTCCGCTGCACCGTTATTTCAATCCACGCACCCCGTGAGGGGTGCGACCAAGCGATTGGAACAGGCCAGCATGGCGCTGGGCATTTCAATCCACGCACCCCGTGAGGGGTGCGACTATAGTCGCGCGCGCGATATATAGACTAGTCAAAATTTCAATCCACGCACCCCGTGAGGGGTGCGACATCGCGCGGGAGGTGGTACCTTAACAATGGCGTTTATTTCAATCCACGCACCCCGTGAGGGGTGCGACCGCGGACAACAAAAAGCATGTTGCCCGCATCCAAGATTTCAATCCACGCACCCCGTGAGGGGTGCGACCTGGATGATAATAGTAAAGATTTAGCCGATGTCATTTCAATCCACGCACCCCGTGAGGGGTGCGACGTAATGTTGATACCAAAATCAACGGCGTAAATATTTCAATCCACGCACCCCGTGAGGGGTGCGACGCCAAGTGTCTCCGTTGAGCACCATTTTGGAATAATTTCAATCCACGCACCCCGTGAGGGGTGCGACTCTTACAAAATGCCGACTATAACGCTATCACTCATAATTTCAATCCACGCACCCCGTGAGGGGTGCGACAAAAACTTACCCTGCCTTACAACGCGTAAAAAACATTTCAATCCACGCACCCCGTGAGGGGTGCGACCGGCGTAAAGTAGCAAGACTGGCGGGATATAGCCATTTCAATCCACGCACCCCGTGAGGGGTGCGACTATAGTCGCGCGCGCGATATATAGACTAGTCAAAATTTCAATCCACGCACCCCGTGAGGGGTGCGACCTGGCTACAACATCGCTGTCTGCACAGTCCTCTTTATTTCAATCCACGCACCCCGTGAGGGGTGCGACATGGATGCTGCTGGGGTAAACAAAACTGCCCTAAAATTTCAATCCACGCACCCCGTGAGGGGTGCGACTTTCATATCTAACTCTGTTTTTGCATATGTTAATTTCAATCCACGCACCCCGTGAGGGGTGCGACGTTTTGACATCCGTCTTTGCCAGCTCCAAGAAAATTTCAATCCACGCACCCCGTGAGGGGTGCGACCCTTTTGTTCTGTTCGTTATGTAGCTCTTCCGTGAATTTCAATCCACGCACCCCGTGAGGGGTGCGACGGGTCGGAATCACGCAAGCCATGCTGTGCCAGATCATTTCAATCCACGCACCCCGTGAGGGGTGCGACGCGTTGATCGTCACGATTTGGAGGGAAAGAAAATATTTCAATCCACGCACCCCGTGAGGGGTGCGACGTAATCATTTTTGTTTGGAAAGGGATGTTTATATATTTCAATCCACGCACCCCGTGAGGGGTGCGACGATCCGCGCGCCGTCGAACACGGTCTGCGCGATGGTGATTTCAATCCACGCACCCCGTGAGGGGTGCGACACCGGAAGAACTGGAAGCAATCCGGCTGGCTGATATTTCAATCCACGCACCCCGTGAGGGGTGCGACTGTACGAGGCAGGTATCAGCGACAAGGACGCGCAAATTTCAATCCACGCACCCCGTGAGGGGTGCGACGCCTTGTATTTTGATCCCAATGTGCGGTTTGGCCGGATTTCAATCCACGCACCCCGTGAGGGGTGCGACTGCAAAACAGACGAAAATATGCACCTGTTTTGTATACAAAGCATAAGTTACTGTGTGCCATTTTGTGGTGTTGGTTGTAACCAAGATGAAATTATCAAAATGACACGCGCAATATGCTGTTTTGCTGGTGCGAACCCAGCGGGGTAACTCTGTTCACTATGGTTTCGCACTTATAAAATAAGTGCCCCTTCGATGTCGTACCCGGTTTTGGTACCAAAATGTTCAACCTTAGATTGGTATTTATTGCCGAGGTAATAGAACCGAAGACTGTCTTTTTCGCTGTCCATAATTTCGCACAGCGTATGTTGCAGCATTTTACACTGAGTGGCATCTACCAGACACTCAAACACCGAGTTTTGGACGCGTTGGCCGTAGTTAACACATTGCTTTGCAATTTGACGCAGTCTTTTTCGACCGGCAGCGTCCGCGGTGTTGACATCGTAGGTGATGAGCACCATCATATTCCATTCCTCATTTCCACATGAAGGGGGGATAGGCATCCAAGTCGCCGCGTAGATATCGCGACAAAAGCATGGCTTGGGCATGAGTTGCCAACCCCCATGCCATTTTTTCTTTTAGAAATGGATGAGTTAAGGTTTCCTGTTTTTTCTTTTGCCACGCTGCCAAGAATGTGCGGCGGGCATCTTCTTTTAAATAAAAAGCGCCGTTCTCTTTTTGGTCAAAGTCCTTTTCGGTGATGCTGCCGAGATTGATAAGCGAGAGAACAAAGCGGTCAGCCAATGGCGCGCGAAACTCTTCCAGCAGGTCCAGTGCCAACGAATATCGACCGGGGCGCAATGTATGCAAAAAGCCCACGGCCGGGTCAAGCCCCACGCCCTCCAAGGCACCGGTGATTTCGTTTCCCAAAAGTGTATACGTAAAGGAAAGCAGGGCGTTGACCGGATCCAATGGCGGACGCCGGTTTCGACCGTCAAAAGAAAAATATTCCTCGTTGCGCAGGATCAATTGCGGAAACACGGCGAAATATGCTTTGGCGGCGCTGCCTTCTATGCCGCGCAACTCATCCGCTGTGGAAACCAGATCGATCTGCTGTAACGCGAGTTTATGCTGCTGAATGGCAGCGCGTATGGCATCCATATCCAAACGCGGAGCATGGTCACGACCAAAATGCTCCAATAACCATCGGCAATTGTAGATTTTTCCGGTGAGAAACATTTTGGAGATGGTCAGAGCGGCGTCGGCATCGGTTGCTGTACGGTATTGCGTGGTTCGCAGCAACACATTGCCTTGCACAGGTCCGGAAATGCTGCCTAAAAATCGGCCGTGCATGCTGAGAAAACAAAGGCCCACCCCACGCTCTGCACAGACCGACATGAGCTTGGGGCTGGCACCGCGATAGCCGAAGGATACGATGTTTTCCAAATTGTGAAGAGGAAAACGCCCCAAAACGGTATCGTCGCTGCGGACAACCACATTTTCTCCATCGAGCGACAGATATCCGTCCGGATTGGTCACATACAGTGTGTTTTGCAGCTTTTTCATGCTTCCTCCTCCAGCTTGCGGTGCACATATTCCAAAGCAGAGGGTTGCTTGCTGAGGATGGGCTGGCAAATGTCCACCATCGAGCAGCTTTTGCAGGCTCGCGTGATTTTGGCCTTGGGGGTATATCCTCGTGCAAACAGAAGGTGCATTTCCTGTAATAGATCACGAACCTGTTGACGCAAGTCTTCTGTGAGCGAAACCTTTAGCCGTCGGCGTGTTTCTCCATAGTAGATGGCACCTTCCGGAATGTCGGTTACGAACATTTCTTCCAGACAAAGGGCCTGTGCACAGAGTTGAAGCTCGTCGGCTCCGCGTTCATCCGGCTTTCCACGCTTATATTCCACAGGATACAGTGTCCACAATCCATCTCGACCGTGAATCGGGATACCGTCCGCGTTTCGGTGCAGTTCCACCATGTCACATTCGCCGGTGATACGAAGATGCTGTGATCGGACGGGCATGGCTCGGGACAGCAATGTGCTGCCCCGAGACTCGGTAAAACCGGCATCGTGTACGCGTTCGTGCATATAGTGCCCGTCCAGTGTGAGTGTATTTTCCTGCCAGAGCTGTTCGATGTGTACCAAAGCCCATCGCCTTTTGCAAAAGGCAAAATGTTTTAACCCGGACAGCATGAGGAAATCCTCTTGGTTATTCTCCATCGATCACCGTATAATGCAGCCCGGGAGTTGCGGATTCGTCCACACTGACCTGCGGGAAACCGGAGGGGTCCAAGGTCACATGCAGTGAGCGGTGCACTTTAGCTGCCGAGTATTGGCCGCAGGGGCAGTTGTGTTCCCACCAAACCAACTTGGCCACTTCCATGCTGCCATCCGGACGCGCAGCGGTGGCATCGTTGCGGAACAGGGTGCGCAGACTTTCTTTCAACGCCAGCGCATCCTCTTCGCTGAAACCGGTTTTTTCGGCAGCCTGTACATTGATGGATCCATAGGTGACATAGACACCATGGTCTACCCGATGCTTTGTGCCCATGGTATCGCGTCCTTTTTTATCCGGATCGGCAGCATCGGTTTGCAGATTGACCGATTTGGTGATCTGTGTGCTGGTAACGGTGACGGTATCCAGACTAAACGCACTTTGGATGCTGACGGGTCCGCGGATGCCAACCGAGACAGCGTCGCTGTCGCCTTCTTCCTCACCTTTGGATTTGAAGGCAAAGACCTGCCCAAACGCACGGACATCCAGCCACTGTGCACAAGCGATTCTGGCGTAATCCTCCCGGGTGACCAGAGGAGTATCGCTTTTTTTGTTCTTCGCTTTTTTTTGCGCCGCCATGGCATCCAGGCACTCTTTTAGAGCGGGGCAGGCATCCGCCCGGTCTTTCAGGGACCGAAAATCGTCAGTGCGGCGGTCATCGGATTGGACGAACACCGCGTGGCCCTCGTCCATCCAACGGTTGCGGATTTTGCGCTTGAGGCAAACATCCGACACCTCGCCCAATCCGGTATAGGTTGTGCGGGGACGGTTGCCGTCCAACGGATCGCCGTTGGGGTTGGCGTTGTTCACGGTGAAAACAAGGGCGAAATCAATTTTGTGATTCAGAGTCGACATAGTTCATCGTTCCTTTCTGTTTGAATGGGTCGTATGTGTAAAATGTGTACAGATAATCTGATCCCAAGGGGGTGTCGGTGTTCCATTGGCGATCGGTCAGCAGCTGGCACAGCCGCTCCGCTTCCTGCCGGATTTGTGCGGAAAAAACGAGCTTGTTTTGATACGGTTTCATGCGTTGCAGCAGGTAGCGCGTTGCTTCGGTCGGTCGCTGGGAGGCGCGCTGCAAAAGACGCATGGCGTTGCTGGGGTGATCGTCCTCCGGTTGCCCTTGACGCAGCACCCGGCGTTCCACCTGATGTTCCAGTGACAGCAGTGCGCCAAACGCTGCGTCACGGCTGTCGATAGAGGGGGAGCTTGATGGCGATGGTGTCCAGAAGTCTGTATTCCATCCGCTTTTGGTGGTCAAGGCGTAGCGCATGCAGAGGTATCCGTTCAAAAAGAGGCTGTTCAAGGGCGCGTTGCTGAGTCGATCCTCCGGTGTGAAGGTTTGCTCGATCCGACCGATCAGGCGTTGGGTACGGTCGGAAAAGGCGGCACCGCCTCGCTCCAGATAGGAAATCAGCTTATCGTGAATATGCATCCATGTCAGGGACGGATGGGTGGTGTACGATGCCGTCAACAGCATAGCGTTGGTTTGCCCGTCTTGCGGGCTGACTTTTTTGCCGCCTTGTTCCGCAGCGGCGGCGTTCCACTCGCTGATGTCCGCGACAGCCAGCAGGCAGCCGAACAGCGTATCCCGCTGTGGCAGCGGGGTGTAGGCGTCCAGTGTGGGTGCCGGTTGCCGGTCCTCCGGTTTTTGGTACATTTCGCGAAGCTGGGCGCTGAATCCAATGAGGAAAGCGTAGGACAGCGGGCGGGTATCCGTGCGATCCTGGGGTTGGAATTGACGCTCGATTTCGCCAAACAAATGCAAATACCAGCCGGCCAGATAGCCTCCTTCGGGAGATTTCTTGGTTTGACCGATGTGCTCCAAATAGGGAAGCAGCTTGATGTACAGATGCAGCCACGCTTCCCCCGGCGATTGGACAAATCGTGTCATAGCCCGGATGGCGACGCTGGGGTTTTTGTCCTTTTCGGTGGTATCCAGCACCAATTTATGAGCGACAGCCAGCAAACGACCGTACAGATAATCCCGATCGCTGCATGTCCGATCCAAAACAGGGGAGGCGGCGGGTTTGTTTGCTTGTGTTTGGGCTTTTCGGATGAGGGCGCAGGTGGTGGCCACGCATTGTGCCCACGCATAGCTGTTCCAGTTTCCTTTGCTGTCGGTAAATTGCAGCGGCTGTACCGCACGGCGAAATGCCTGCTGTACAAAATCATGAGGGAGGGGGCGGTCGTTTACAATACAATCCAGAAGCCGCATTTGCATTTCGCGCATGAGCTTGGTGGCACTTTTTTTGCTCTGGAAATCCTGCATGGCCACGAGCACGGTGTCGCGCCCGATAGCCGCTTCGATGATTTCGCGCCAGGTGGGCGAGCGGAGAGGCTTGTCCTTGCCCGGCATTTCCCATAAACAATCGGTTGCCCACGATTCCAGTCGCTGCACATACAGATTGCCGGGAAGTTCCTGGTAATAGGTGATGGACATACGCCCGTCGGTGGCGGCTTGCAGCCCCAGAATGACGATTTCATTCATGCGGCGCTGTGCGCCTTCGGATAGATCGTCGGCGGTCATATATCGGCGCAGGTCTTTGGTATATCCGGCTGTGGCGTCGCGGAGCGCTATGGCGTAGGCTTCAAAGGTATCCGGCTTTTTCGCCGGTTCGGTATCCTCGTCCGGAAACAGGCTTTCATCCGGTTCCAGAGCGGGGGCGGCGATGTTCCACGCCACAAGGGACATACCGTATCGCTGGAATCCCTGATGATCCAGCAGCCAGTGCAGGGCATTGTGCGCTTTTATGGAAGCCAGCGTGCTGACCGTGGCGGCGCTGCGATCCTCGACAAAGCGTCCCTTGTATTGAAACGGGAAGCCCGTATCCTTGGCGGAAATCAGTTTGGCGTTGCCGGATAGCTTGGGGTGTGTTTCCAGCGCCGGCAGCAGCTGTCCGGTGGCATAGCACAATGAGGCGTTCTCCCGGGACAGCGCGGATGCGCGCCGGCTCCAGCTGTCGTGGACATCCTGCCGCATCCAAAGACGGTTGTCTTCGTCGACGCTCTCAATACTGAAGCAGGCGATGCTGGAAGCATCGGAACCGTTTCCGTCCTGTGCTTCCTCATCCTTGTGATAGCGGAGGTTCAGACCGGGAACGCTCATCAGATCCGCCAGCAGGGTGCGCTTGTCCAAATAGTCGCGCAGCACCCGCAGACAGTCCGGTGCGTCAGGGCTGTCGCACCAATCGGACAGCTGCTGCATGTAGGCGGCGAACCGGGGATTGTCGTCATTTTCTCCGGCAACGAGATATTTAAGCTGATCCGCCAGCGGGAATGGTTGGCCGCTGCTTCCGGTGCGCCCCTCTGCCTGAGGGGTGCTGGGAATGGCAAAGGATTGACCGTCCTTGGAGAGGATTTCAGCAGAACGAAATTGCCCGTCGGCAGTCAAAATGATGTTGAATTTGATCTTTTTTTGAATAAACCCTACCGGCAGAAGATCACAGCCTTCTGTACCGGCCATGGTGTCGTAGACATCGCATAATTTTTGTATCCAGCTCACGGGTTCAGGTCATCCCCTTCCGGCAAAGCGGTAAAGTTTTGATATTTGCCGCCGAATTTTTTGGGCTTCATGGGGCGAATGGTGCGGTACATATCGGGCGGGCAATCCTCCGGTGCCGGGAACAGGATTTCGCCGTTGGTCATTTTGGCGTGCCAGAGCCGCACCCCCAGCTCGTTGACACCGGTTTCGTCCGGGTAGGCAAAGCTGTGGAACATGGTGCCCAGATCGATGGTGCCGCTTCCCTGATAAAAGCTTTCCGCTTGTCCGTAGACACAGGGCTCGACATAGGCGGAGCACTCTCTGGTTCCCAGAAACACATCCCGGCGACCGCCTTTTTCGACCATCCGCTTGGCCATGTTGTAGTATTTGTTTTCGTTTTGTGCGTCCGCGATCAGATCCGGTTCGGTGCGATAGGGATTGGGAATAAAATGCGCCCGCACCTCGTAAACCGGCTCCACCAGATAGGTGTAGATGGATAGCGTGTTGGATTGACCGGTGTAGCTGATAGGGCGAATGCTCTTGCCCTCGGTGCGAATCGGGTTCAAAACGCGCACACTGTCCACGAGCCATGTGATCGAGGGTTTCCAAAATACGCTTTCAGTTATCCCTTTCAGAGCTTGGTAAGTAGGCACCGGGTAGGAGAGCTTTTCGCCGCCCATGCGGCAGATGGGGTCGCTGAACAGAGCGTAATGACCATAGACCCGGTATTCGATAGAATTCCAAATGGCAGACGTATCGTTCACCTTCCTTCGGTTTCTTTAGATTCTTTCTGCTTGCGCAAGCAGCGGGTGTGTGCTATAATCCATTTTGTCATATTCCGCCGGCCGGAATATGTGGATTGAAAAACTTGTTGCAGTAAATGAGCGCTCAAGCTGTACTGCGAGCGGGGGGGATTCGGAAGGGTTCCTCCCGCTATCTTTATTTTAGCGCGTCGCCCCAAGAAAGTCAATACTTTTTTGCTCACTTGATGCAGAAAATATTATATCTCCAGTAGCGTCATTTCCTGTCGGGTCAGCATAACGCCGCCGGTGGGGTCATAATAGCCCGGCTCCAATGCGCACAGACCGGTATCGCCGATGTTCCATACAGCGTGGTCGCGCTGGAGCCTTTGAAATACGGAGCGATGCAGCGAAACGCTGTACATTTGTGCTTGCCGCAGCAGGAGGGTGGTTTCCGACAGAGAAGGCTCTCCGTTTAGCTGTTCAATCAATTCCTGTCCCGCCCCGAACGGCACCAACACCGCCGTGGTGATATCCGGAATCACCTCAAAGGCGCGGTAGGCGGTGCGAAAGCTTTGGTGCAGCACAAGCGGACGGGTGGAGGTGAAATTTCTTGCGGCGGTCACGCTTTGGGGATTGTCCGCGAGCAGGTCGTACAGAGTGGTGCCGGAGCCCAGCGGATAGTCCTTGCACTGGGCGGTATAGTTTTGCTCCAACGAGAAATAGGTCGCGATTTGCGCGGGAGTGTCCAGTGTGGCGGCGGGGGCTTCGCTTAGTATGGCGCGCGTGATGGTGCCGCCGTTTTGGATATCCGGCAAATAGGTCAGCTTTTCATCGCAAAAATGCCAGATCAGCACCGTTCCGCTGCCGTATTCCATGCTGCGGTTGGCGCGCCCTGCCGCTTGCACAATGCTGGGAAGACCGTTCAGGCTGCGAACGACCACCGGGAAACTGACATTGATGCCCGCTTCGATCAAAGCAGTGGAAATGCAAAACACGCGCGCTTTTTCTTTCAGCCAGATTTTCACCCAGCGGATGAGCTGTTTGCGATGTGCGGGGCAAAGCAGCGTGCTTAGATGCACGCAGAGAATATCCTGCGGTGAACATTGGCGAGCCTGCTGCCGGATTTGTTCGTCGGAACAGGCGGCATCTGCCGTGACCGGATGCATTCCCGCTTCTGACAGGATGCGAACGGTTTTCTGATATACCTCGCGCGCCACCGTCTTGGTGTTGACGATCGTAAGAACCGACTGCTCCCGCAACAAAGCCGCCAGCCGCGCTGCCGCTTCGTCGTTGTGCAGCGGTGTTTGCAGCTGTGGAACATAGGACACGCGTTTCATTTGCTCAAACAATGCGTCGCTGTTGGGCATAATCTCGGTGGGAGCCGGTGTCAGCGCCAACTGCGGCTGCGTCGCTGTGCAAAGGATGACGGTGCTGCCGCAGCAGTTCGACAGGAAGGTGATCGCTTGCTCAAACAGTGTTTTGCAATGCTTGGGCAGCGATTGGATTTCATCAAAGATGAGAATGGCATTCGTCAATCGATGCAACCGACGGGTGTTTGTGTTGGGTGCTGAAAAACACGCGTCTAAAAATTGCACCAAGCTGGTGAGAATGATGTCGCTGTCCCAGCGCTCGGTCAGATGGCGGTAGTTTTCCTGCTCCTCCGGAGTGGACATCACCACGTTGGAATGGTGTTCCAGAATGGATGGATAATCCGCAAGGGCTTGCCGGATGTCCTGGGCGTTTTGATCCAAAATGGTATTATAAGGTATAATATAGAAAATGCGCTGTTTGTGATACCGAGCGGCGTGCCGCAGCGCATAACGAAGGCTGGAATAGGTCTTGCCGCCGCCGGTGGGGACGCACAGGGTGTAGATCCCCGGTGCTTGAGTAGCTTTTGCAAAGCATTGGTCGGATACGGCGGCACGGATATGCCCTATTTTGCTGGTGTCCTGTAGCTTTTTCTCCCGGAAAGATTCAAAGACGAATAACAAATGATCCCAATCTGCCGGTGGTGACTGCGCAGTCGATGGAGCTTGGTATTCAAAGCAGGCTGCATCCCAGCGGTCGGCATCCACCAATAGGCTAAGCAGCAACCGAGTCAACATTCCCAGCTGGAATTCGCGGGAGTCGTGACCTTTTTGCTTTTGGATGCGATCGGCGATAAAGCCGGCGATCTCTTTCTGTGCAGCGTCAAACAGCTTGTCCAGTTCCTCGGCGGAGCGGATGTGAGCGCAGAACCAGGTGACGGCCTCGGTATAGTAGGAGCTTTGCTCTTGCTGCATGGCCTCCAGAAAATGGGATTGACCGTGGGGGTCCAGGCAGTCCATCAAACCGGCGTGGTGCCCATATACACAAAGCGCCAGCAGCTGCGCCGTAAAGCGTTGGAGAACTTTGGCGTTTTTCGCACAAAACCATCGATGATAGATGAAAATGGCGCCGGTGGGGGCGTGGTGATGGGGGGAGGCGGCGGTTGCGGGGTGATCCCATGCCGCTAACAGGTAGGTTTCAAAATCGGCGGTTGCTTTTCCCATATCATGCAGCAGACCAAGCAGCAGTGCGGTTTGGGATAGTCCCAGCGGGGCGGCGGCATGTTGGCATAGGTCTCCCACCTGCGTGATGTGTTCTTCCAGCGGTTGGGTGATCCCGTCGGTTTTACGGATGTGTGCAATCAAGCGCCCGTTCCCTCCTTATGGCGGCGCATTGTATATGCGCCATTTTTGTCGCATATACAATGCGATTTGCTTAATAAATTGAAAAATGCAATAAAATATTTATGGATTATGTTTATTATAACACACAATTCGGGTGTATACAACAGTTTTCTGCGGCTTGTGAAAAATTTATGCGTTTTTGTGCTTGGTGACTTTTGTCGGTGGGCGGTGTTTTTTTGAAAAATCTTCCTGAAAAAGCGGGGGTGCATAATTTGGATGGCGGCGCAAACAATAAGGGCGCAATCATCTGAATAAAAGGGAGATTATATATATGAAAGCAACCGGAATTGTTCGCCGCATTGACGATTTGGGACGGGTGGTGATTCCCAAAGAGATTCGCCGCACCATGCGTATCCGCGAGGGCGACCCGTTGGAGATTTTCACCGACAGCGACGGCGAGGTGGTGTTCAAAAAATATTCGCCGGTGGGGGAGCTGGCACCGTTTGCCGTGCAATACGCGGATGTGATGGCGCGGGCGTGCGGTTTGCCGGTACTGATTTGCGATCGCGATCATGTGATCGCGGCGGCGGGCGTATCCAAACGCGACTATCAGGATCAGCGCATTTCGGCGCAGATGGAGGAACTGATGGAGGCGCGACAGACCCACACCGCCCGCGCGGGCGAACGCGGCCGACTGCGCCCGGTCGAGGGGCTGGATCGCTATGCCGGGGTGATGGTGCCGATCTTGGCGGCGGGGGATGTCACCGGGGCGGTGTGCCTGATGCTGCCGGAATCGGGCGCGGTGCCGGGCGAGGGCGAAGTGAAGCTGACCCAGATTGCCGCCGGATTTTTGGGAAAACAGATGGAAGAATAAACAAACCGGTCAGCTGCCCGCGGGCAGCTGACCGGTTTTTGCACGAAAAATATTAAGGTCGGGCGCGGTGGCGATGGATGAGGATGCCGATCAGTGCGGCAGCGCCCAGCGTTCCCAGCGCGACCCACGCATAGGTGTCCATATAGCACACCACCCGCTCCCAGGCATCGCCGAAGCAGGCACCCAGCCAGATGAGCACCACATTCCAAATGGCGGAGCCGATGGTGGTCAGCAGGGTGAAGCGCAGCAGCGGCATATGGGCGATGCCGGCGGGGATGGAGATAAGGCTGCGTACCAGCGGGACAAACCTGCAAAAAAACACCGCGCCGCCGCCATGGCGATCAAACCAGCGCTGCGCTTTCTCCACATCGGCGGAGGAAAGGCGCAGTATCCGTCCGGCGCGTCCGTCCAGCCAGCGCATCAGCCGCTGCTGCCCGAGCGCATGCCCGACAGCATACAACGCTAGCGCGCCGGTGACTGAGCCGATGGTGGCTGCCACGGCGGCGGTGGACAGCGTGAGTCCTGATTGCACGGTTAAAAACCCGCTGAAGGTCAAAATCACCTCCGACGGGATGGGCGGAAACAGATTTTCCAAAAAAATCAGCCACCAGATCGCGAGCCCGCCAAACGCGCCGATCCAGTCCAGTATCCATTGCTGCATAGCACCACCCCTTTGGCACCAGTATATGCCGGGTGGGGCGGCGATATGCGGCTCAGAGGGCGGGAGGCAGCGGAATGACATGGATCGGCTTGCCGGTTTTGATGCAAAACGCGATGACATGGCGGGTGCCCGCCGATTCGCGATCCCAAAAGGCATAGACCTCATCGGCGTACTGCACCAGCTGCTCGTTGCGCACCAGCGGCGCCGCTTTGCCGTAGGCGGCGTAGTCGGGCAAAAATTCCCGCAACGGCAGCGCGAGCTGCTGCGCCAGCGTGGCGGCAGCCGCGTCCACTCCTTTGGCACCGCCGCTGACAATTTCGGAGGTTTGGCGGGGCAGATAGGACAAAATCAGCGAGGCAATGTTTTCGGGTGCCTGGCGGCTGCCGACAATAGCAATACGCATGGAACGACCCTCCTGATAACCGATTGATGATACCATCAGTGTAACGGATTTTTTGAAAATTTGCAACAAAAGCGGAGGAAAAGCCCGCTGGAAAAAGCGCCAAAAGCTGAAATTAAATACTGGATAAATAAGCGCCGACGGATGGTGGAACAGTAGTAACACATCCGGGCGCAATTTTTTTGACGAAAGGGGCGATGGGCTATGCGCAAGCGAATCCGGCGGGGATATGTGGGGCTGTGTGCGCTGTGCGTGGTGGTATGGAGCTTGATGATCGGCGCAGCGGTGCAGCTGCCCGACCAGTTTTCGGTGGCGGAGGGCAGTCAGGTGGCGCTGGACGGCGCGCTGGCGGCGGTGGATATTCGGGTGCGGGCGGAGGATGGGCGGTCCTCTATGCAGACTGCCTCGCGCACCGGTGCCGGGCGGTATACCGCGTCGGCGAAATTATTTGGTATATTTCCTTTAAAGGATGTAGCGGTGCAGGTGACCGATGCCCGCACGGTGGTGATCGGCGGTCGGCCGTTCGGGATCAAGATGTATACCGACGGAGTGCTGGTGGTCGGGATGGCGGATGTGGACACGCCCACGGGAGCGTATAACCCCGCCAAATCCGCGGGCATCAAAACCGGAGATGTGATTGTGAGCATTGACGGCACAAAAGTGACCACCAACGAGCAGGTGGCGGAGCTGGTGGAGCGTTCCGGCGGCAAGACGATGACTTTTTGCTTGCGGCGGGACAACATTGAGTTTTCGGTGCACTTTTATCCGGCGCGGCAGCGTACCGAGAACAGCTGGAAAGCGGGACTTTGGGTGCGGGACAGTTCGGCGGGTATCGGGATGCTGACTTTTTATGATCCGACGCGGCGGATGTACGCCGGGTTGGGGCACGCGGTTTGCGATGTGGACACCGGCGAGGTGCTACCGCTGGCGGGCGGCGAGATCGTTCCGGTGGAGATTTACAGCGTGGTCAAGGGGGAAAGCGGCTCGCCCGGCGAGCTGCGCGGCGGATTTGACGAGGGAACGCTGGGAAATCTGCTGGTGAATGGCGAAACCGGTGTGTACGGTCATATGGAAAGCGGTCGGATGAGCGGGGACGCGTATCCGGTGGCGTTCAAACAGCAGGTCAAAACCGGCGCCGCCAAGGTGTATACCACCATCGACGGCAGCACGCCGGATTGGTACGATATTGAGATTGAGCAGGTGCGGTATACCGATGCGTCGCCCAGCCGCAACATGGTGATCCGCATCACCGATCAGCGGCTGCTGCAGCAAACCGGCGGCATTGTGCAGGGGATGAGCGGTAGCCCGATTGTGCAGGAGGGGCGGCTGGTGGGGGCGGTGACCCATGTTTATGTCAACGATCCCGAAAAAGGGTTTGCTATTTTTGCGGAGAATATGCTGAAAACCGCCGAAAATGTCGCAGCGACCAAAAAGAGTGCGGCTTCGTGACGATTGCGGTAGAAAAAGAGATGACGATTTTTCACTAAAATCCCGAAAAAGTGTTTCCAGCCCCTTGCAAAAATTTCCAGAATATGGTAACATTACCAAGTCAACAAATACTAAATATGGGGGATCAACGATGGAAACGAAAATAAAAGTCTTATTGGCGGACAACAGCGAGCATTTTGGAAAACCCTGCGCCGACGCGATGCGCGCGCACGATTTAGAGGTGTATACCGTGGAAAAAGACGGTAAGCAGGTGTTGGAAGGGATTGCCAAGCGACACCCCCATGTGGTGCTGATGGATTTCTTTTTGCCGCGGTTGGACGCGATCGGGGTGATCAAGGGCATCGCCGGGCTGCATTTGCCGCAGGATCCCCAGATCATGATCATGTCCAGCTTTGACAATCCCCATTTGGAGCGGGAGGCGATGCTCGCCGGGGCGGATTACTTTTTCTTAAAGCCGTTTGATGCGGACGATATGGCGGAGCGGATTCGTTCGTTCTGTCAGACACCGGCGCGGCCGACGCGTTCCGCCGACCCGTTGTCGCTGGCGGCGCAGCCGACCAGCAGTCTGGAGATGCAGGTGACGGCGATCATTCACCAGATCGGTGTGCCAGCACACATCAAGGGGTATCAGTATCTGCGGGATGCGATTTTGATGGCGATCGACGATGACGATATCATCAACGCGGTGACCAAGCGGCTGTATCCGGCGGTGGCGAAAAAGCACGGTACCACCTCGTCACGGGTGGAGCGCGCCATTCGTCATGCGATCGAGGTGGCGTGGGATCGCGGCGATGTGGATGTGCTGAATTCGTATTTTGGGTATACCATCCACAACGGCAGAGGCAAGCCCACCAACAGCGAGTTTATTGCGATGATCTCGGACAAATTCCGGTTGCAGTTGAAAATCGGTTGAAGGTGACAACAAAGGCGGGAGCGCGTATGCTCCCGCCTTTGTTTGGGTGGTGGAATGGGCAAGAATGGCGGTTCCCTTGTACAAAAGATGGGGGGTTACACGCTCTCGATATTGTGATAATCTTATCTCTCCCTCAGTCTCGCTGGCGCTCGACAGCTCCCTCGTCAGAGGGAGCC
>OGIE01001244.1_pt1 | contig 36491 bp, 31 predicted proteins | sample 1571581 | NCBI WGS metagenome assembly OGIE01 (sample SAMEA2582021, study PRJEB24529) | metagenome | biome: Human gut stool | place: China | collected 2011 | reverse complement strand
AAAGAATTAATAATTAAAAAGAAGCCGGGGACAGTTTCTTCGCCTACAAAGATAAGAGGAATAACTGAGAAATTCCTTTTTTTTGTGTACATTTGCACAAATTGTAACGGACAAGAATATCCCGAATCATGGAAAACTATATCGTATCGGCACGAAAATACCGCCCTGCCACCTTTGAGTCGGTAGTGGGACAACGTGCCCTGACCACTACGCTGAAGAATGCCATCGCCACCGGTAAACTGGCTCATGCCTACCTGTTCTGCGGACCACGCGGTGTAGGGAAAACAACCTGTGCCCGCATCTTCGCCAAGACCATCAACTGCATGAGCCCCACAGCAGACGGAGAGGCCTGCAACCAATGTGAGTCATGCACAGCTTTCAACGAGCAGCGGTCATACAACATCCATGAACTGGATGCCGCATCCAACAACTCCGTGGATGACATCCGCCAACTGGTGGAACAGGTGCGCATTCCGCCCCAGATAGGAAAATACAAAGTATACATCATTGACGAGGTACATATGTTGTCAGCATCAGCTTTCAACGCTTTCCTGAAAACTCTGGAAGAACCGCCCCGTCATGCCATCTTTATCCTCGCCACCACGGAGAAGCACAAGATTCTGCCGACCATCCTGTCACGCTGCCAAATATACGACTTCAACCGCATCAATGTGGACGATACGGTCGCTCATCTGGCATACGTTGCCTCCAAAGAAGGGATTACCGCAGAGCCGGAAGCTCTGAACGTCATTGCCCTGAAAGCCGACGGCGGTATGCGCGATGCCTTGTCCATCTTCGACCAGGTAGTCAGCTTCACCGGCGGACACATCAGCTATAAGAGTGTAATCGAGAATCTGAATGTGCTGGATTATGAATACTACTTCCGGCTGACAGACCATTTTCTGGCAAACCAAGTCGGCAATGCCTTGTTATTGCTGAATGATGTACTGAACAAGGGATTCGATGCCAGCCATTTTGTAACTGGTCTGTCTTCGCACTTCCGCGACCTGCTGGTAAGTAAAGACCCTGCCACATTGGCATTGCTCGAAGTGGGTGCCAGCATCCGCGAACGCTATCAGGCTCAGGCACAAAAGTGTCCGTTGCCTTTCCTCTATCGGGCGATGAAACTCTGCAATGATTGCGACCTGAATTACCGTGCCAGCAAGAACAAGCGATTGCTGGTGGAACTAACCTTGATACAGGTTGCTCAGCTTACCGCCGAGGGGGACGACGTGAGCGGTGGGCGCCGCCCTAAACAAGCTATAAAACCCATATTCTCGCAACCTGCCGCTGCTCAGCAGCCACAGGCTGTATCTGCTATGCCCCAACCACAAGCAACAACTAATGCCGCTCCGGCTCATCCCCAGCCGACACAGCAAGCCCCCGCAGCCCAGGCTGCCCCTGCATCACCGCAATCTCAACAGCCCTTTGGTTCACAGGCTGCCATGCGCCCCACTCCTACCGCCGTATTGATGGCACAAGGAAAAGAAGAAAAGAAGATACCTGTAATGAAAATGTCCGGCCTGGGTGTCTCCATCAAGCGTTCACAGGCTGAAGAAGATAAGAAGCAGGCTGCTGAAACCGTTACTGCCCGGCAAAACGCACAACCTGAAGAAGACTTCATCTTCAATGAGAAAGATGTGAATTACTACTGGCAGGAATATGCCGGACGTCTGCCTCAGGAACAGACCGCTCTTGCCAAACGTATGCAAGTAATCCGTCTGACGATGCTGGATGCTACAACTTTCGAAGCTGTAGTAGAAAATGACATCGCAGCCAAAGAGTTCACCGACCTGATTCCTACCCTGCAAGGATACTTGCGTAAACGGCTTAAAAACAGTAAAGCTACTATGACTGTCCGCGTCAGCGCCCCCACCGAAAAAGTGCGTGCCTACAGCCGCGTAGAGAAGTTCCAGTTGATGGCACAAAAGAATAATGCACTATTACAGCTAAAGGAAGAGTTCGGTCTTGAGCTCTATTGACAACTAAATAAAACATTTATCCAACAAAAAATTTTATTTTTTTAGTTTTATCATTACATTTGCGAAGAAACTAATAAAATATCTTCTACTTTGAGAAAGATTGCTATTATATCGGCAGTGGCTGGCCTTTTACTCTTATCCTTCGCGACGGGAATATGTGCCAACAACACAGACCAGAAACATCTGGCTGCCATGCAATCGCTCATAGCTCGGGAGGTACCCTATGATGCTAACATACCGGTAGATAGCGTCATTGCATGGAGCAATGAATTAGCCCCTACACTGAAATCCCATAAAACAGAAGAAACATACTTTACGATGCTATTATGGCAGGTGAGCGCATACATCATGCGAGGTGACCTCAGTCTGGCAATAGACCGTGCACGTTTGATGTACGAGAATGCCAAAAAAATGAATTCGACTTTTGGTATCGCTCTCGCTAATCAGGCTATCGGACAGGCTTATACCGCCTCTTATATCCAAGAAAAGGCATTGAGTTCTTATCTTGACGCTCTGCGCTATCTACCCGAAAACAATCCGCAAACTTATCGGTTGCTGGTGAAGATCTCTACACTTTTACAGCAAATGAACCGTCTGGATGAAGCGATGATATACGTATCCAAATTGAACCCGCTTCTCGAACAGCAGCCAGAGCACCCACTTGCCGTTCCTATACTTATAGAGAACGCCACCTATTATATTTCATCGGGTGATCAGGACACCGCACTCAAATATCTGCAACGGGCAGACTCAATCTATAAAAATCACACCCATGAGCTTGCCCATGAGTTTTCTATCAACTATTATACAGCTGCCTGCTACAGGGCATTGGCCGCCGATCATAACGATAAGCAGAAGGCAGACGAAGCTCTGGCGCTTTATAACAAACTACTGGAAGTGGTATCCAACAATAAACGTTCTCTGGAATACCGTTGGATTTGTGCGGAGAAAATCTACTTATACAAGTTACTGGGACGTTTTGATGAAGCATGCAAAATCTATCAGGAATTATACACTGTCACCGATACCCTTGCTTCGAAAAGCTATATCCGGCAAATAAATGCACTGAAAGCTACGTACCAGATAGATGAACTGGAATTGGAAAACAGAGCACAACAGAACAGGATGATAGTTTATTTCATATTCATTGGTCTCGGTCTGCTGACTTTTATTTCAATACTTGCCGTCTGGATCAGAAGACAGAAACGGATAGTGACAATATCTAAAGAGACATTGGAAGAATCGAGATGGAATGCAGAGAATGCGACACGTGCTAAAAGTGTCTTCCTGTCAAACATGAGCCACGAGATACGAACACCGCTCAATGCCTTGTCCGGTTTTTCATCCCTGTTGACAGAGGAGGGACTGGATGAAGCAACCCGCAGACAATGTACCGAGATTATACAGCAGAACTCAGAGCTTTTACTGAAGCTGATTAATGATGTAATTGACTTATCGAGCCTGGAATTCGGAAAAATGCAGTTCAGCATAGGCAAACATGACGCCGTAGCAATCTGTAAAAATGTAACAGACACTGTAGGAAAAGTAAAACAGACACAAGCGGAATTATTGTTCGACTCGTCACTGGAAGAACTATACATAGAGACAGATGCTTCACGGTTACAGCAAGTATTGATTAATTTACTGATCAATGCCACCAAGTTTACACCAGACGGTAGCATTACACTGAAACTTGAAAAAGAGTCGGACGAAACAGCCTTGTTTTCCGTCACAGATACCGGTTGCGGCATCCCGAAAGAAAAACAAGCGAGTATATTCCAACGTTTCGAGAAACTGGATGAAAACGCACAGGGAAGCGGTCTCGGCTTATCTATCTGTCAACTAATCATAGAACATATAGGTGGCAGAATATGGATTGATCCGGATTACACGGAAGGGTCTCGCTTTATGTTTACCCATCCCATCAACCAGACACGGAGCAAACAAAAGAAGGAGGCCCGGTCATGATGAAGCATTTATTTACTATATATCTGATTTTAAGTCTCGGTTGCCTCTCAGTCAGTGCCCAAAGTAGTGCCGTGAAAGATAGTTTGTTGCGCATCTATGTTAATGCACCGCACGATTCTGCCCGGTTGGCTGTATTGCATGACATTGCCCGCCTGGACCAGCAAACACCGGTGTTCCTCTATTATGAAAACAAAATGTTGGAAGAGGCTACGGCACAGAACAACATACGTTATCAGAGTCTTGCCACTTACGAGCATATCATTTACTTTTTCAACAAACTGGATCTGAAACGCGCAACGTACTGGATGGGCAGGATGGAAACTTTGGCTGAGAAAAACAATTATTATAATGATTATTTCAAAGCCAAAAAGCTACAAATTGAATTGTACACCATCAACCAGCAGATAGAGCTTGCCATCCACGAAGCACACATTATGTACGAGAAAGCAAAGAAGCTGAACAACCGCAACGGTATGCGAGAAGCACGCCTGTGCCTGATGACCAGCTACATTGCAACACTACGCTACGAAGACGGAGCACAAGCACTGGAAGAAGCATTCCAGTTAATGAGTCCGCAAGATAGCCCGATGGATAAAATTAACTTGTTATCGAAAGCAGTCCTGGCTTATTCATTCTTACATAAAAATGAGAAGATGTATGCCTCGCTGGAACAAATGAAAGTGGCCACACAAGAACTAATCGCCGCCGCCCCGACACTCAAAAATGCATACTCAGCTTTATACATGGGAATGGAAACCCAGTATGCCCTTTATTATGTTCGTACGGAGGACCTACAGAAAGCCTGGGAACATCTGCTAAAGGTAGATGAATATTATACTCCCAATACCTTCCTGCCTTATAAGGTGTCACGCCTGCAAGCTTATGCAGAATACTATCGTGCAAAGAAGGAGCATGATAAAGCTTTGCAGTGTCTGGATGAAGCCATTACCCTAACGCTTCAGATGTCTTTTCCCGATGCTATATTGTATATGGCTATGAAAGCGGATATATTGGTAGATATGGGACGGTCGGATGTGGCTATCGGCATCTATAAGAAGGTGATGCATGACAAAGACTCACTATACAGAGGTCTGTCAAATTCACAAATGGAACAGATACAAAGCCTGTATAATATGGACAAGTTGGTGCTGAAAAGAGAACAGCAACAGGAAAAGATACATTACTTTATTCTGGCTGTAATCGGAATAGCCCTGCTGGCACTCATTTTTTTTGTGGGCCGTATGTATATCAGCCGGAAAAGGTTGCAGAAAGATGAAAAGGAAGTAGCCCGGTTGAGCAAGATTGCCGAAGAAGCCAATGAAGTGAAAAGTCGCTTCCTCGCGAACATGAGTTATAATATCCGTATCCCCCTGAACAATGTAGTAGGTTTTTCACAACTACTCTCTACCGATACTGAATTGGATGATAAAGAGAAGCTGGAGTATTCCGAAATTATCCAGGCTAACTCCACCGAACTTATCCAACTGGTGAACGATGTGCTCGACCTCTCACGGTTGGAAGCTAAAATGATGAAATTCCAGATACTTGATTGCGAGATGCGTGAAATATGCAACGACCTGATATATATGGCCCGGAGAGATAGTGAGGGACACATTCATGCCGAACTGGAAAGCGATATGGAGCATCAGATGCTCAGAATGGATGCCAACCGTTTCAATCAAGCTGTACTAAGTATGCTGATTTATCCGGTATCCAATAGCACTGACCGTGAAGTAAGGATGAAATTGAGTAAGGACGAAAGAAATGAATTATTGATATTCCATATCATCAATAGTCCGCTGGCTGATCCGGCATTTGCTTCTCAGAAAGTTTCCATACGTCTTAAAATCAACCAGTTGTTATTCGAGCACTTCGGCGGCAGTTTCATGGTAAGTGATAGCGCCGAGGACGGGTATCCTATTACTTTCACAATCTCTTACAAAGAAAGATAAGTCTATTCAAAATAGAAGGTGAGCACAATCATACGGGAAGTAATTTTGTCGACTGATTGTGTGAACTTCAATAATGACTGATCCGTAAGGTCTTTACGATCTTTCTTAATCAGGTTTGCCAGTCCGAAGCAGAATTTCAGTTCGGGTATCAACTTGAAATAAGGTAAATAAAAATCGCATCCCAATCCTACTTCCACATAGCAATCAAAAGGTTTTACCAATAAAGCGCCCTGTTTTTTCACACTGAAATCATATGTAGGGGCAATACCCGCCATCATATAGGGACGGTAGTTATTAAAGCGCTCAGCAGCAAACTTCACATCTATCGGCACAGAAAGATAAGCCGACTTCATAGATTGTGAATGCTCTTCACCACTCTCTTGCTCACGGAATATCACTCTCTTATCTCCAAAATGCAGTGTCGGCACAAGACGCAGGGAAAGGAACTGGTTCAGGTAAAGTTCACCCAACACACCAACCGTAAATCCGGGAGAATATTCAGGAACGTCAGCAAACCAAGTTTGCCCGTCTTCAGTCACATAGCCGGTATTCACCAATTTATAATCCTGTACATGGATGCCTGCTAAAAAACCATAGTGCCATTTCCGCTGGTCGATATACGGGCGGTTTTGCACCTTACGTTTCTGTGCCGAGACACCGAAAGCAAGTAGTAAAGTAAGGATTATCAGACTAATGCGCTTCACAACCCTAAAACGGTAAAAGTGACATTTTATTGCATTTATCCCTAGTTTTCTCCCTTCTATTATTTAGACGAGGTACAAATTAAGGGAATTTAAACAGGATTGATAACAACTAATCAAGAAAACCGTTATTTTTGTCGAACTAATTAGTACTAATAATTTAAATTTTTAAGAAAATGGCTTACGTAATTAATGACAGTTGTGTTGCTTGTGGTACTTGTATTGACGAATGTCCGGTAGGAGCTATCTCTGAAGGTGATATCTATGCTATCGACCCCGAAACTTGCACAGATTGTGGTACTTGTGCTGATGTTTGTCCGTCTGAAGCAATTCACCCGGCAGAATAATAACAACACTCAGAAAAAAGAAAAGCCCGGTTTCAATTATGAAACCGGGCTTTCTCATTTTTATATACCGTCTCTTATTTCAGTTCAGCCAATGCTTCCTTTATGCGGCGGATAGACTCAACGATATTCTCGTCGCTGGTAGCATAACTCATACGGATGCACTCAGGTGCACCGAATGAAGCACCACCCACACAAGCCACGTGAGCTACTTCCAACAAGTACATTGCCAGGTCGTCAGAGTTCTCAATCTTACGATCACCAACAGCCTTGCCAAAGAAAGAATCACATTTCGGGAAAAGATAGAAAGCGCCCTGCGGAACATTCACCTCAAAGCCCGGTACTTCTTTAGCCAACTTCACAATCAGGTCACGGCGACGCTCGAAAGCCTTACGCATTTCTTCTACCGGTGCCTGTGTTCCTGTATACGCAGCTTCAGCAGCCTTCTGAGATACAGAACAAGGACCTGAAGTATACTGACCTTGCAGTTTGTTGCAAGCCTTCACAAGCCATTCCGGTCCAGCAATGAAACCAATACGCCAGCCTGTCATAGCATACGCCTTAGAAACACCATTTACGATTACCGTACGGTCTTTCATTTCGGGGAACTGAGCAATGCTCTGATGTTTGCCGATATAGTTGATATGCTCGTAAATCTCATCAGCAATGACGATTACCTGCGGATGTTTTGCCAATACGTCAGCCAGACCTTTCAGTTCTTCCTGAGAATAAACAGACCCGGTCGGATTGGAAGGTGAACAAAGAATCAGCGCCTTGGTCTTCGGAGTAATGGCAGCTTCCAGTTGTGTAGGGGTAATCTTAAAATCTTGTTCGATACCTGCAGTAACAATCACCGGAGTGCCCTCAGCCAGCTTCACCATTTCCGGATAGCTTACCCAGTAAGGAGCAGGTACAATTACTTCATCACCCGGATTCACTAATACCAATACAGCATTACAAACCGATTGTTTGGCACCGTTAGCACATGAGATTTGTGCGGCTGTATATTCCAGACCGTTTTCCTTTTTCAATTTCTCCACGATTGCATTGCGCAAAGCCGGGTATCCCGGAACCGGAGAATAGCGAGAGAAGTTGTCGTCTATCGCTTTTTTCGCAGCCTCTTTGATGTGGTCAGGAGTATTGAAGTCGGGTTCTCCCACACTCAGGTTAATTACGTCAACGCCTTGAGCTTTCAGCTCAGCGCTCTTTTGCGACATAGCCAGCGTCGCTGACGGCGACAAACTGTTCAAACGATCTGATAATTGATTCATTTTTCTATCTATTTTATGGTTGTTGCATAAATTTGGCTACAAATTAAGCTATTTTCTTTGATATTAGAAAACAAAACAGCAAATTACTTATTAAAATGTAACGTATGTCCCATGCGCTCTTTTTTTGTACGCAGGTAACGTTCATTGTATGGGTTGGGAGTTGTCTCGATAGGGACAATTTCCGTAATCTCCAATCCATAGGCTTCCAGACCGACACGCTTTACAGGATTATTCGTCATTAGTCTCATCTTGTGCACACTCAGTTCTCGCAAAATCTGAGCGCCTACACCATAGTCGCGTTCGTCCGCCAAGTGTCCCAGGCAGATATTGGCATCCACCGTATCCAGTCCGTCTTCCTGCAACTTATATGCTTTCATCTTCTCCATCAAACCAATTCCACGACCTTCCTGGTTCAGATAAACCACTACTCCCTTGCCGGCTTTATCAATCATCTCCATCGCTTTGTGCAGTTGGTCGCCACAATCGCAACGTCTGGAACCGAAAATATCTCCCGTTGCGCAAGAAGAATGTACACGCACCAGAATCGGTTCATCCTGTTCCCACGTTCCTCTAAACAAAGCCACATGTTCCAGGCCGTTAGATTTCTGGCGGAACGGAATCAGGCGGAAGTGCCCGTGCTCAGTAGGCATATCTACTTCTACACCTTTCTCTACAATAGATTCTTGTTTCAGGCGATAAGCAATCATGTCGCGGATAGAAATCAGTTTCAGATTAAACTCATCAGCCATCTTTCTCAACTCTGGCAGACGTGCCATGGTACCGTCTTCGTTCATGATTTCCATAAGCGCACCTGCGGGATATAAACCTGCCATGCGGGCCATATCAATCGTAGCTTCCGTATGTCCGGCACGACGCAAAACACCTTTTTCCTGGGCATACAACGGGTTGATGTGTCCCGGGCGCCCAAAAGTAGCCGGAGTAGAAGCAGGATCGGCAAGTGCCTGAATAGTAGCGGCGCGGTCGGCAGCAGAAACACCAGTTGAGCAGCCTTCCAGCTTGTCAATAGTCACTGTGAAAGGGGTGCCCAGCACAGAAGTGTTGTCACTCACCTGATGGGGTAAGTCCAGCTCCTTGCAACGGGATACGGTAACCGGTGCACAAAGCACACCACGCGCATGTTTCAACATGAAGTTCACTTTCTCCGGAGTTATCATCTCCGCAGCGATAATTAGGTCACCCTCGTTTTCACGATCTTCATCGTCCACCACAATCACAAAGTTACCGGCCTTGAAGTCTTCAATCGCCTCTTCTATTGTATTTAATTTCACTTTTTCCATTCTGGATTCTCCTTATTATTTAGGTTATTTCAGATTAGTTTCTATTATCTTTTGAACGTCTTCATTGGTTTTAATAATCCGCTCCATGTCCTTATTCAGCCGGATGCGGAAAGCCCAGATGCGGAAGTAGAAGAACAGTCCTATGGGTACTAACAATCCACAGGCCAGATTCAGCCAGTAATTGCGGAAAGGCCGCAAGTGGGCAGAAACTGGAATAATAGGATAGTTATTCAATGCATTCAGCAGATGAATGGATTTGGTATTGGACATTTCGTCTACCAAACTTTCAAGACGTTCATTAATTCCTTCTATCTCTTCATCATTCGCCCCTGCCATCCACAATTTAAAGTAATTGGGAGCACGCCTCAATGCTTTCTTCTCGGCATACGCGCGACAGTCGGCCGACAACGCCTGCAAGTCGGCAGGCAAGTGCGTGTAGTCAGGATCATGTATGATTACTTCCTTACGGAACAAATGACGCATACTGCGAATGCCCAGAATCCTCTTGAACCAATTGACGTAAGCATCAGCATTCAGCACCACCGAGTCATTATTCGACTTATAAGTAAGGAATGCACCCAGTGGAGCCAGAATAGCCGTACTTGTCCACATACCCATCCAGACAATCCACTGTCCGTCACGTGCCATCTTATAACCCGTATTATTGATGATATAATAGATAATAAAGATAAGCACGGACACTACAACCGGCATGCCCAAACCACCTTTACGTATAATTCCACCCAACGGCGCACCAATAAAGAAGAAGATGAGACATGCCACTGAAAGCGTCAGCTTCTCATGCCAGGACGTCATATGGCGGCGCAGACTGGTATCTGTCTGCGAAATATTGTAGCTCTTGAAACTCCAATCGCTCCCCGCACTCTCAGCACGGTTCACGGCAGTTGAAATAATCTTCTGTTTTTGCGACAGGGTAGCTACATTGAAAAGACTATCTACGTTGTATTCACCCAAATGCGCTTGTTCTATTTTCAGCGTATCAGCTTTCTTTAAGTCTGCTGTAATCTTGTATGTGCCATTCATGGCTTCCTTAAAGTAACCACGTCCCACACTATCGTTCTGTACTTTCATGGAGTCGATGCCAGCTTGCAGCATCTTCATGTTCTTGCTATTGGACTGATTGCTCATAATACCGGCATCCACCATGTTGAAGTCAGAGTTGAACTCAATAATGGCATGCTTTTCTCGGAATGCTTCCCGACGATAAGGCACATTCTTTTGGTTCATATTCTGCGATTTCAAGTTCTCAAACTGCTCACCATCATAGAGGTGCAGATATAAATGCTGCTTATCCGCGGTCATTTCCAGCCGTCCTGAATCCGACTTGATGATTTGGGCATTCTCGAAACCCTTCTCAAAATTATAAATCAGCACATCATAAAGCATACCCGTCTTACGATTTTTATGCTTCACGTACAGGTTGTATCCTTCTATCTCATCATAGAAAACCCCTTCCGGTATATCCAGTTCCGGTGATTTCTGCTTCATGGAAATGAGCAACGTCCACAGTTTAGTCTGTGCCTCCGGACCAATCACATTTTGAAAATAAAAAGAAACGCCACAGATGAAAATGATGAACACAATCAACGGGCGCATGATTTTGAGTAGTGATATACCTGCCGCTTTCATAGCAAGCAGTTCAAAACGTTCACCAAAATTACCGAAAGTGATAAGTGCCGCCAGCAGAATAGCCAACGGCAATGAAGCCGGCACCAATGTGAGTGCGGAATAAAAGAAAAATTGTGCAAGGACACTCATTTCCAGTCCTTTTCCCACCATCTCATCTACATACTTCCATAGGAACTGCATCATGAAGATGAAAAGGCAAATGAAAAAAGTGCCCATAAAGAGCGTACAGAAGCTCTTTAATATAAATATATCTAACTTTTTTATGCGCAGCATTTTACTCGTTTCATGCAATGAAGACACAAAATTAGCATAAAAAAGGGAGTGTGGAAAATTTTTATATCAAAGTTAACTAAAAACCGCACGTTCTCCGCAAAGTATCCACCTGAGAGTCCCACAATTCGCGCAAATCGTTCACCTCGTCTACTGCCGCAAAGTCAGTTACTTCCAGCACGAAGTCGTTTGTCAGCTCATTGTTTGTCATCTTTAATTCAAAATATTCCCGCTCATATTCATCATCCAGCCAACGGAATCGAATAAAAGAGAATGCCCGCACGGCAATTATCTCTGCGTCACGATGTTCTGTCTTTCCCCAGAAGAAAGTAACGGTTTTATCGTCCGACTGCACCCTGTCTGCAAACCAGCCCTCCAAACCGGTGGGGGTACTTATCGCGGACCAAAGAATGCTTTTAGAAGTTGCATTCAAGAGGTATTCCCGATGAATTTTCTGTCTTTCCATAGTTCATATTTGCTTTTCTATTGCGGTGCCAAGATAGAGACTTTTTTCTAATTACAAAAAGGAATACGTCTTTTTTATTCATATCCTACAAAAGGCTGTTCTCCATTCTTTATATAAAACATCCATTTCGAATAAGTTAGCATTGTTGTATATACCTATCAAAACTATCTGTACCCGATAAAGACAGTTTAGCCTTGATACGCTGTTTTGACTTCAATACAGACCTGGGTGTAATATTAAAAAGCAAGGCAATAGTCTTATTAGGCAATCGAGCACGTATCAGATAGCACAATCTCAATTCCTGAGCACTCAAGTGGAATGATGCCAAAGTTTCTAACAAACAACCTCCATAAAACAAATCAATGACAATAAACAAACTATGCCACTCTGCCTCATCCCGAACAATTCCATAAGCCGGTTTTTGATGCAGACACAATAACTGTCCCATTGCAACCATAAGAGAAGAAGAACATTCAACTAATGCTGTAACTTTTTGATAGTCCTTCAGTTGCCTTGTCAATTGTTTATTACGATATAATAAGCAAGCACTCCAATTATCCTTATAAGTATCCATAATCTCTCTGGAGGAACTTTTATCGACGTTAATATCACCAAAATATTTGTCTTCGACCCTCATACTCAAAAATTCTTTCGTCATTGCCTGTTGTATGATTCTTCAGATATAACAAAGCATTCCGAGGTACAGTATATACTAACGAATCAGCAACAGCTGTTTGTCTGCCAAGAGAATTCCAGTTCCCTTTATCCCAGTAAAATAGTTCATAGACATGATCCTTATAAATAAAACTCACATCATTCCGGGGGGTATATATTGCTTTACTTACCCGATAAGATTTTCCTAAATCTAAACCAGCCCAACCGGTATCGGGAAATTTATAATCAAAAGATGTATCTGGATTACCATCAAAGACATTTGTATATTCACGCCTACCGTCGTCTCCATAACATCCCGGAGTACCTATGACCTGCCCCTTCAAAGGCAATGTATCCAAACTGTTTTCATAGAAAGAAAGTTCTGCTATATTACAATAACTACCTTTTCCACCACGATAGCGAACATACCTATATGCCCTATCCGGATCCAGATAAGCGACAGTATACAGCCGATAGGGAGCCTCTTTTATTAACAATAGCGTATCCACATTCTGAAAGTCCTTCTGATTGCTGCCCTCTATTACTCCACCAATCATACGAGTATTAAAATAATTCCTAACTGCAAAATAGAACTTCTTATAAACACTAATCTTATGACATTCTTGCAATGGATTAAGATAATGAATTTCCCCTGTATTATGATTTAGCGTAAAAGGATTGGATAATGCTTGAAGACCATTTTCATTATATGTTGCCAGAATAGCCACTATCCCTCCTTCTACATTATCAAAACAAGCAGCCTTCCTATTAAAAGAAGTATAAGCGACAGGAATCCATTCTTGTTTGTTTGCAAAACACAAGTATACCAATTCACCAGTACGAGGGCAATCATACAGTTCTTTTTGAGGAATAGTTATCTGTCTATTCTGTTGCCCCAGATAAGTAGCCGTTACATCATGAAAAAAAGGATATCTGAAAATAGGATGAACAGACAGCACATCTTTCAATTCTTTTGTCAATTCCTCATTCAGGCTATAAGTCACGCGATATACTTTTCCTTTAGTCATATCATATTCCGATGCCTTTTTCCACATTTTTTGATCAGGAAATTCCGCCATATATGTATTACGGTCCTTATCCAATATAAAATTCCAAAAATGCGAAGCATTAGTATCGCCACGCTGTATTACCCTATCCATACCACATGGAAAGCCAAGAGCACGCATCACATATATCATTGCATCAGCAAATTCACGACAACTTCCTGTTTTCCATTTCAATGCTACCGGACCTATATGAGGTCCTTTTGGGAAAAGACTTGTATAGCGATACTTCCCTTGTCTTAAAGTATCCATTAAAATCTGAGCCGCTTTTGTTATATCATTGCTATCAGCTGATTTGCGAAATTTATCGAGCAGAGGATTATATTTATCATACAACTCCTTACGCCATAACGAAAGAGGCTCATCCCCAATCCTATAAGGCAATATATACTCACAGAAATCCCCAAAATTTACATTTCCTCCCCATGGCTGTTCTTTCCAAACCTTGAATGCCCATTCTATATGTTCAACTAAGAAAGCGGAGTCTACCACTTCAATATCCTTTTTACGGCTAAGCATATCTATTGAAAACTCTCCATCCGCCTTTTTCAGTGAATCTACAATAAATTGAGCTCCTTTTATATTAGTGGAATGAGCCTCAAAATAACGAAGATATTTCTGCAATTCTTTCCCTTCATAGAAACCATAATAGGGCATGTTCTTTATAAGAAAACATGCAGCATGGTATTTTTGATTATCACTTTCCCGATAATGGCTTAACACCTTCAATAACTCACCTTTATTGGCACCTGCCATATTCAATGCACTTTCTAAACGGCTATCTTGTTGTTCAATGCAAGCAGATAAAAAAGTCAGAGCACACACGCATACAAATATATAAATACACCTCATATAAATCACTCCAGTTTATTTACTATTTTCTTTATTTCCTTACGCATCTCTTCGATTGCCGTCGAATGTACCTTAGGCTTTTTAGTCAACACAACATCAGCAACTTCTTTCAATTTATCGGGCCGATAAAACTCCGGTTCGGCATAAAGATTTGCTAATAAATAATAGGGATAAATCCTGCCCGGCAGGCGATGAACCGACCGTAGGAAAAAAGCTTCCGCCTGTTCATAACGATGCAGTTCCTGATAGTTCTTACCTATAATATTCAGAACCATTGGATCGGTAGAATATAGGCAAGCCTCTTTCAAATATTTATTGGACTCATTATAAAAGCCCGACTTATACAGGCTATGCCCGTACTCAAACAGAAACGCCCCTTTCTCCTTCAATACCGGATAAAGTTCTCCATAAGATTTATTGGCAACTTTATAAGCTCCCGAATTATAGAACATTTTTGCATACACCCACTTTCGGCAGGCATCTTCTTCTTGCTTCCACTTCTCCGTATAGCCGCCTATCCACAAAATGAGGCAAATACACAAGATTAGTGGTTTATAGATAAAATCTCCCACCCCGCAAGCAAGAAGCAGCAATATCCCTGCTACCACAAAAGCCGGAAAATACATAGGATAGGAAGAAAAGGAGAAGATAAGCAAAGACAGGATTGCACCGCAGATGCCGTAGCGCCCACGCTTCGCCCCCATCCATAAACATGTCCCAATAGCAACCAGCACTATTACACAGACGACAACTCCTTCCGTCAAAGCCAGCGACAAATATTCATTGAACACATATTCCGGACTTCCGGCCACACGTTCTTCCCACTCTTCATAATCACCCCGAACAAAATAATCTTCCTGTGCCTCACCATACGCAAAAGCAAATCCCTTGTCACACCCCGATGGGTAGTTAACAATAGCCTGACAAGTTATTTTCCATAGAAACAGGCGGCCCAATGCAGAATCAGGTTTCAGAAGAAACGCCCCGACACCTCCCAATATCAGGATAAAAAGTGCACTCATTCCCAACAAAATAGATCGTTTCTTATACCTCTGCCACAACACATTCCATTTGCTTTTATCGCGATGCATATATGCTACCCAACCGCAACCAACCGCCGCAGCCACCCAGGCAGAGCGGCTCATTGTAGCGGGCAACACACAAAGAATCAAGATACCTGCTATGGCAACTACGACTTTCTCTATTTTATAGCGAACAGAGCGTTCCTTACAAGTACGGGCACGTAAATATAAATGCAAGCAGACAGGCAACACCATAGCCAAATACCCTGCATAGGGTCCCGGATTGAAGAAAGACCCTGTTAGTGCATAGCGGGAGTGACCTGAAGCGGAAAAGCCATACAATTGCCGCAAGCCCCAAACCGCTTCGACACTCCCCCAAAGCACCAAACTCCATGAAACATAGACAGAAAAACGAAAGAAACATATCACTTTTTTCAAGGAGTCTCTCTTCACAAGTTGTAACAGGCAGGTTATAATAATACAGGCGGCTGAAAACAGAGTAGATTTACCAAGCCATATCCATTGTCCTACATTTTCTCCCACAGGAAGTTCGAGTGTAACCACCCCTACCACACTCAACAAAGAGCAGACGGTAGCAAGCAGCAACACTACTACCACCTCTTTTACTCTATTTATCCATAGCCTTATCACTTTATCTTTTTAAATATCCGGTTCCACCTTATTTTATTTGTATTATTATCTACCGACTTCCATACCCTGACGGCTTTTCCCACAATAAAAGGTTCAGGCAATAATCCCCAATAACGGGAATCTTGAGAGTTCATGACCTTATCCCCCGCTACAAAATAATAATTTTCTATAAAGCTGTAGGTTTGTATCACACTATCATTCAGCGAAACAGTATCTCCACGTACAAACAATTTCTTTTTTTGTTCCCATTCTATTATGTTCTTATATAGAATAACATGCATAGAATCCATCTTCAAGTTATCACCTTTAGCAGGAATATAAAGAGGTCCAAAGTTTACTATGTCCCAAGTAAATGCCGAATTATAGGGATACCCCTTCATTACAATTCCCAGCTCTTCCGCTTCCCCCCTCTTCACTAAACCCATCAAAGTTTCTTGTGTCTCCACATTACCTAAATACGTATCCTTTCCTCGCACCTTATATCGTGCATCCTTTATTTCAAATGTATCTCCCGGCAATGCAACACAGCGCTTTACATAATACTTCATTATATCAAAGGCAATGCTATCCCAACGCTGTTTAGAATAGGGAAAATTAAAGACTATTACATCATTTCTTTTTATCTTCCCTAATCCCGGCAAACGATATATATGTGTGTCCTTTCCTTCCAAAGCATCCCATACATTGAACAAACGTCCTCCCATTACACCTTTATTCACCAAGATGTTATCTCCTGCAAGCAGAGCAGGTTCCATAGAATCAGAAGGAATTTTGAATGTGGCAATACAGATCACTTGAAGGACTATGCAGATCAATACCACTCCACAGATTATTAAGAATAGATTAATAATCTTATCAAGATACCAATCTAAGCTTCTTTTCGTATGGGAATCATTGCTATTCTGCATTTCCCGTTATTTTCAAAACTATCGGAGAAGTTTCCACATTGCAATATACGGTTATTGTCTTATCAAAATATTCAGGGTGCTCAGCTTTATAGGTGACATTCAATATCATCTCCTTTCCCGGCTGCACAGGCTCTTTGGAATAATCTACAGAAGTACAGCCACAGGACGTATTGACGTATTCAACAACTAATGGTTTATTGCCTGTGTTCTTTAAAACAAAAGCCGATTTTTGTTCCTTTTCCCAATCAAAGTTACCCAATGAAACAGAGGTTTTGCCGATATCCACTTTCGTTCTTATTACCTTGCTTTCATCTTTCTGTTCCACTACTTCTCCTTGAATAATCTTTAAGTACAATTCTTTCACTTTAGGATTATGGATAGGATTACCGATTGCCAAAACTTTATCATCCTTATCCAACAAAAATGTATGGAAGTTCATATCTGATACAGGAAAATGGTTCAATTCATTTAACCTATTCTCTTTATCAATGCAAATAGGATAAGTAAATCTCTCCGATTTTAATGTAATCAAAAGATCTCTTCTTTTCTCAGGAGAGAAAAAAAATAGAAACTTCACAGAATTCATCCCTAAGCTATCCACTTCTTCCATAAAAGTTTTCCATTTCTCCAATTGCAATTTACAACTTATGCAACCAATAGAATCCACATAAGTTAGGATTTTGTATTTTCCTGACATTGAAAAGTCAATAGTATCTTTATCCTGTACTGTAAATACAGGATTTGTGGGAAACAAAATTTCTTTCCCACTCCATATCTTCAACAATGCTGCAACATCCTCTTTCTTCTGATCGCCACAAGAAAATAGAGAAAAGAGAATAAAGATGGTTATAAAGTTTCTAAAGTTCATACCAATCAAAATTAACCATATCCTAATTTTCTAATTACTAATGTATTTTTCAAGATCAAGATAAGCAAATTGATATTCGTCGTCCAAATTCATAATAATTCGCTTATTCTCCTCATCATAACATAAATCATTAATTCTACGTCCTATATCTAATGTCTTTAAATAATCTCCCGTGATATTAAACACATGAAGTATCCTCGCCCCATCATTATGATTCCAATCTTCTCCTATGTATGAAACAACTATCTTATCACCACAGATAGCTGCATCTACAAAATGCTCCTTTCCATCACCATTTTCATCCCAATTAGGACCATAAACATTGCATTGTAATTCTCCATCCAGATTGTACAAGCTTATCAAATCATATCGCCGGTTACACTCCACCAATGTATTATATCGGGGTGAAACAGCAAAAGTCACCCGTTTCTTTTTATCTGCAGGATGAACATAATCGATCAGTTCTGCTTCTCCTGTTATCATATTCCATTTTCCACTGGTTTGTTTAAAAGAAGAAATGGAAGTCTCTACGAACGAACCATACGACAATGTATCATTAATATAATAATAGTCATCAGGAAAAGGCACATTTCCAAATTTCAATTTAACAGTTGGAGCATATAGAGAGTCATTTAAAAGGCTATCTAAATTATACCTAAGGATTTTCCGCTGTCCATTGTCTGTAACATATAAATCATGCTCCTTCTCATTCCATGCAATAGATCCAATAACGGCTATTTCTGTTGGTCCTTGACCTCTGTCTCCAAGACTCAATATATGTTTAAACGTATGTTTATCAAACACATGTACGAGATTATCAACCGACTTGTAATCGATGACAGCCAAATATTCACCACACATATATGGTTGTGCCACAGCACCTATCAGAACATCCTCCGTATCTATTTCCTTCACATCGTCTTTTACATTAACGATATTCGCCCTCCGGTTCTGTCGTTTCTCATTTATTTCCTTTGAAGTACATGCACCGCAGACTAAAACCACCAAAAGATATAACACTAATTTCATAAGCTATTATATAATCTAAAATTAATCATAATCGTTTTATGTAAAAGTATGATCCAAGATATTAATGGTGTTCTTTTTCTAATTTTCTTTCATTCTTTCTTTTTTACATATTATTCCAAAAGGTCATCTAAGTCAAGATAAGCAAACTGTATCTCATCATCTAACACCATTATAATCCGGTTATATTCTGAATCATAACAGAATATAATAATATTATAACCCACATTTAACGTCTTTATATAGTTACCATCCAAATCATAGACCAAAAGTTTAGAAACATATATATTACCCACATCAGGACTCCTCTCACCCGAATAGCCTACAATAATATGATTTTTACAAATAGCAATGCTTCCATAATAATAAATCATAGCATTACTCGTCGCATTGTCCCAATCAGGACCATAAATATAATGTTTAAGATTTCCTTGAAGGTCATAAGTGGCTAATAAATCGTGATGGTCATAGCTCACTGCTATCAGGTTCTTTTCCAAAGAAACTGCATATCGAATTCTTTTTCTTTCAACCTCCGGATGTCCATTTATCAATGGATGTATATCTCCAGTTCTCATATTCCACGTAACTAAAGACTCTTGAAAATGTTTGCCCGGTTCTGCCGTAACACAACAAGCATAACAAAGGGTATCATTGCCATAGGAAAGCATGACTGGTGTAGCTGCTTTATTCATATCTAATCGATATTTAGGCAAAGGATTTAACAAAACGCTATCTAAATCATAACCAGATATTTGCATCTTACCGTAATCAGCAACATATATACGTTGATGTAGCACGTCCGGCATAAGCTCCCCTAATCTTGTTATCTCATCAGGACCTTCTCCAGAATGTCCTATTCCTGCTATATATGAAAAATTCTTTTTATCAAAAAGAAAAATTTGGTTATCTTCAGAATAGCCATCGGATAAAATAAAATATTTGTCTAAGATATAAGGTCTTGCTCCTCCGCCAATAAGAGGAGTATCTATCACTATTTCTCTAACTAATTCTTTTACATTCATTATATTACCGGAATGACGCAAGTGTTTGTCAACGCCTGAATTATTAGAACATCCCCACAATAAGGTAAACAGAATAAAAAACAAAAGGTATTTCATAAAAACAATTTTAAGTTACATGAAATCTTAATACTGCATAAAGGAAGAGGCACATGAAAAATGTAACCTCTTTCCCTTATGTTTCTAAAAATACTCTATTGAGCAAAAATACAAGAATGATTACTGCCAATGTACCTCTCTCATGTCTGGGTATATTTTAAAGCAATGACAATACGAATTAAGACTGCTAGTACATCCATTCGGACAATCAGGGTTCACCTCATACCTCGCTAATGCTTCTACATTAGCCAACATCAAATCCGACATGGTATCTACTCTCTGATTTGCATAAATACCATATCCTGCAATCGCCGCAAATGCTGCAACAAATGCTATCTTAATCATTTTCTTCATACTATTCTTCATTTTTATTAGTATAAGATTATTCTTTTTTCATCATTTACCACAAGCACAATGCTCGTTTATCTTAGTCAAGATTATAAATCTTGTGAGAACTTTTTCATGCCATCCTATCGTAATGACAGAAAAAACACTTCCATCTCAGTTTTAATCACTACCTTTGCCAAGACCTCCTTTCTTTTTTGGGGTTATGGAACAAACGGTACACAATGCACCAACAAAACGTCCGCCGTTTGTTCCTTCTAATTGTATTATCTCTAAAAAAACTAAATTAATTTATATTCTATTATCGGCTCATCCTTATTCACATCCGTAGCTATCATAATGCCCTTCTGCTCATCTACCGAAATTCCATGAATATAGTGATCCAACGCGTACTTCCGAAGTGGTTTACCCTCCAGACTAAATACATAAATATTTTGTCCACCATTCGGTAAGTTAATACCTTGCTGCGCTTTCTGCATAATATCTTTAAATGCATGTCCTTGAAAGACAACATAAATAACATTATCCGTCACTTGTATATCACTGAATCCCATGATACCGGTCGGTATGCCATAGCCTTGGGATATCTGAAACTCCGGTTCGCCATTAGGCCCGATACAGGCAAGATGCGTGCTGTCTTTCAAATTATAGATTTCAAGCACCTCCCCCAGTTGAGTAGCTGCTACAAGTATTCCATTGCGAGGATTGTAATCAATAAAGCTTCGCCATGCCTGCGCTAAAGCAGGACGGGCATTCTTCAAAGCATCCTCATTGGCAGTAGGAATAGTCCCTATTTTACGAAGTAACCTATCCTGCCGACTTACCAAACAGAAGCGACTGTCGCCGGAATAATCGGGAGTGATAAAAGTGGAATCATCATATTGTACAAAGTCCAGTGTCCGAAGTAGTTCTTCATCCAGACTCACGGCTTCCAAACGAAGCAAAGAATCGCCGGATGAAGCAAAACCTAATCGAGTTAATTCAGACTTATTAGAATCAAGTGTCCACAAAAAACTCCCATTCCATCGAAGATTTTCGGCTGAAAGCATCTCTTCGGGAGCATCGCCTCGTTTGCCGAAAGAGGACAAGTAATGAAAGTCGGGATAGTGAAAGGCATGGAAGAAATATTCCGTTCCATGCAAATCAAGCACTACAGCCTTGTCGTCCTGTACACGTACCCTATAAGGATAACGAAACAAAGCTGTATCCAATGACAAAGTCCGGGCTGTCAATTCTCTTGTTTCAGGAAAATCAACGTAGGACATAGTTCTCTCATCAGACACGGAAGTGCAAGCTGCGAAGAGAAATACTAATAATATGTTAAGAGGTCTTCAAGGCTGTAACCGCTCATTACATATTCAACTTTATATTGAGTAATAGGGCAATCTACACTGCCTACACCTAAACAATAAGTATATCCATCTCCTTCACCCCGAGCTAAAGCTTCTATGTTTTTCAATAGCAAATCATCCATTTGTTTACTGGACTTCCGACTGCAAAACACAGTTATTGAGACAACTGCACACAAGCTGATAACAACAATTTTAATCTTGTTTTTCATATTCCACTATTTTATATTAGATATTTGTATGAGGCAAACAAGTAGTATTGCTCATAAATTGCCTGTAAAGGTAGATGAGTTCCTGCATCAAACCAACTATTTTGCCTTACAACGACTTACCAACCTTTATCAAGCACCTTTTGGTAAGCATTGGTAATTCTTTCTTTCCTATTCGTCATTAGCATTTTCCTCGATGGAATGGGGCATTTTCAAACAATAGAATCCATCCTTGTATTCTACAATAAGAGAAGAGACATCTTTCAACATTTCACGTAAACGACGGATAGCAGCATAAAGTTGGTTGGGATTTCCTTTCCCTCCCCATAGTTCCTTGTCTATTTCCACTGCAGTCAGTCGATAATCTTTTGTCCGTAAAAAAAGTTTCAACAAGATAATTGCTTGCGGCTGCACTTGCTGTATTTTTTCCCCATTCAACAAGATACCTTTTTCCCAATCCAAAATAGTCCCGTCAGCCAATTCATATAATCCGGTTTGTCCTACTTCTTCTTCCAAATGCATTTTTCTTTCAACAATTATCTTTTTCTCATGAATACAGACAACCGTTTCCTTTTTCACCAGCTTTCGTCGCAAGAAGGAAGTTATCTGCCTATAATATAAAAGAAGAAGGAAAAAACAAAGCCAAAGTAAAAATAATATCATGATGGGCGGCCCTACCTTTAACACCTGCCACCAGTTATAAGAAACAAAACCCGTTGCCTCCACTTCACAACGAAATCCTATATAACGAGACAACAAGCTATCTCCCCGTAGCACTTTTACACTGTCGGAAGAATAAACAGCGGAAGTATTTTTCAATAAATCAGTAGTTGAAAGACGAATACCGGTAGTAGCCGCAACAGATTTCCCAACCAATAAACTATCCCAAGATATATTCAGTATATCAACATTCAAAGGATGTTTCTCAAGCACATAGCTGAGCATCATTCTCTTTTCAGTATATTGAACAAGACTATTATCAAATTTCACACGCGGTATATCATAGTTGCGCGTTCCATACTTGCTTGTCAAAGTCACAGAACTTCGAAACGGAGTTTCCAATGTTTGTACTTCAGGAGAATCAGCAAGTATACATAACACAGCAACATCCCCCCGTTTCTGTACCTCCAGCTTTAACGCCTCCACAAATGTTTCCTCCGCCAATGCGTCCCATTCCAGTATCTGTTCCTTATAGCTATTATAGAAGATATAGACATATATCCCTGTAACCATAGTACAGATGAAAGCTCCTATCCACAAACATATTAATCTACCGGATTCCATAGTCTTGCCTTTTTATTCATAGCCCGTCAAACATTTTATTCTGCAAAATTAGTATAAAAAAGCCGATAAGCACACTAATCTACAATTAATCTGACAAGTAGGAAGAGGGAAAAGGGAGAAGACATCGCATCAGAACCAAGAAGAGAGAAGAAAAGTACAGAAAAAGATGCAAAAGTTTTGGAGATTTAAAGAAAAGCTATATCTTTGCACCCGCAATCGAGAAACGATGGCGGGATAGCTCAGCTGGTTAGAGCGCATGATTCATAATCATGAGGTCCCCGGTTCAATCCCGGGTCCCGCTACTGATGAAGATTTAGACTGTTGAGAGGCTTCCACTCTTGGCGGTCTTTTTTGTTTTCAGACCGTTCTCAATAGCAGGTGGCATTACGGATTTCCGATAAAGTTCACGGCTATCATTAGAGAAAGCCTCGTCAACAAAAATCTATCTATTCCACTTTCAAAGGTGTGAAAAGTTCAATTAGATTTTCCTCAGGATCTCTCAGGTAAACAACCCTCATCCCCCAATCAGGCATATCGGTTGGCTGATTAATAAACTCAACACCCTTTTCAGAAAGGGTTTTAAAGGTTTCATCAACACTATCCACTTCAAATGATACCATCATTTTTTCCCTGCAATCAGTCGGCTGATTTTTGTCCACATTACCAACAGCAGGTGCCATAAGGTCGGACGTAAATATCGCCAATCCTTCGATACCTTCGGCTACCTTGAAACTTCCATAGCAACCTTCAATATTAAAAACTTCTTCTAAACCAAGTTTTTCGGTATAGAACTTGAAACACTTTTCATAGTCTTTGACTAGTAATCTTACATTGCTAAATTTCATAATTGTTTAATTTCAGATTGATTTAGTAACGATAAAAAAATAACTTGGTAAATGTTTCTTAAGAGTATCTACCAAGTTATTGTTTTATCGTTACTTAAAAGTTTATTCTATTCTTTTATTCCCACTCTATCGTCGCATTCGGTTTCGGCGACATATCGTAGCAAACACGATTTACATTCTTCACTTCTTTCAGAATACGGTCGGTGATTTTCATCAGGATGGGCCACTCCACCGGTTCAATGGTAGCCGTCATGGCATCTACCGTATTGACGGCACGAATAATAACCGGCCAGTCGAAAGAACGGGCGTTATCGCGTACACCCACAGACTTGAAGTCAGGTACTACCGTAAAGTATTGCCATACCTTCTTATCCAATCCAGCAATCTGGAATTCCTCACGAAGAATGGCATCGGATTCACGTACAGCCTCCAAACGGTCGCGCGTGATAGCTCCCAAACAACGTACACCTAAACCGGGACCGGGGAAGGGCTGGCGGTAAACCATCTCATAAGGCAAACCCAATTCCAAGCCACAGGCACGGACTTCATCTTTGAACAATTGACGCAAGGGTTCTACCAACTGGAATTTGAGGTCTTCAGGCAGTCCGCCTACGTTATGATGGGATTTCACCATTTTGGCAGTCTTCGTTCCGCTTTCCACAATATCCGGATAAATAGTGCCCTGACCTAAGAAGTCGATACCATTCAGTTTACGTGCTTCTTCTTCGAACACACGGATAAACTCACCACCGATAATCTTACGTTTTTGTTCCGGATCTTCCACACCTGCCAGTTTATTTAGGAAGCGGTCGGTAACATCTACATAAACAAGGTTTGCTTTCAGTTGATTACTGAATACTTCGACCACATCTTCCGATTCACCTTTACGCATCAGACCATGATTGACATGCACGCATACCAGGTTATCGCCAATTGCTTTCAGCAACAAAGCGGCTACCACAGAACTGTCAACACCACCCGACAGAGCCAGTAATACTTTCTTATCACCCACCTGACGCTTAATCAACTCGATCTGATCGTTGACAAAGTTCGTCATATTCCAGTTAGCTTCAGCTTTGCAAGTATCGAAAACGAAAGATTTCACGGCTGCCTTAATAGCTTCGATATCGTCTGCAAATTCAGCCAGTTTCACTGCACAAGTAGCCTTATCATGACCGGCAGCCATAACAGGAATACCCAGCGAATAGATAGCCGGATTTACGTCGATAGCAACGCCATCAATCACATTGTTCGGCCCACCATTGATAATGATACCCTTTACGTTGGGTAATGCTTTCAATTCTTCCACTGTGATGTCGTGAGGATAAATCTCACTATACACTCCTAATGCACGGATGGCGCGCGCCAATACCGTATTCTCATGACTACCCAAGTCAAGGATAACAATCATGTCCTGTTTCATCTGATTCTGTTTTTTTTATTATGTTATTGTCAATAGTTTCTTTAGTTTCAACTTATCCGCAAATATAAATATTTTAAAAGACAAAAACAAGACACTTTGCTTTATGCCTTCAGCCGTATCACAAACCGGCTTCCTTTGCCTAATTCGCTTTCCACCGTCAGCGTACCGCCATGAGCTTCCACAAAATCTCTCGAAATAGACAGCCCCAGCCCGCTACCTTGCACTTTCGTTCCGGGTACACGGAAATAACGGTCAAAGATACTTTTGTGATAACGAGGATCAATCCCTTTACCAAAATCCTGAACATACAACTCAATGATATTATCTTCTTGCTTGGCACCAATCACTACACGACCGTTTTCTTTGGAATAACGGATAGCATTACTCAATAAGTTAGTCAATACCCAAGCAATCTTTTCACTATCGACAAAGAGTTTACCGATCTTTTCCTCCGGATATTCCACTTCTATCTGAATATTAAACTTATCGGCTTGTACTTGATTGGCCTTGATAGCATACTCTATCAGTTCAATCGGTTTGGTGATCTTGGGCATTAATTGCAGTTTTCCGGCTTCCACCTGAGTCATATTGAGCAATTCTCCGGTGATACCAAGCAAGCGTTCACTATTTTCCTTGATGCTCTTTGAAAGTTGCTCCTGTTCATCATTCAATGCACCGACACGCTTATCCTCCAACAGTTGAAGACTCATCATAATAGCAGCAATCGGAGTTTTCAACTCATGAGAAATAGTAGAGATAAATGTAGTCTTGGCAGAGTCCAGTTCCTTAAATTCCGTAATATTTTTCAGCAAAATGACATCTCCCAGTTTACGAGATTCATCTTTTTCCGCTTCTGTATTAATGATAGGAACGTAGGACGCTTTGAAATAGCTTTCTTTATTATCAGCATATATTTTCAAAGGTTCCTTTTGTTCGCTTGGTGTCACCAGTTCACGAATCAACCGACGGAGCAGATCATTCTTCAAAGCAAGTTCTTCCGCTGACTTACGAATCACATTTTCACGCTTCAAATTCAGCACATTCAATGCCTCCTCATTAATAAACAGAATCTGCCGGTCCATATTTAAACCGATCACCGGATCATCTATGCTGTTCACAATCGCTTCGATAAATTTCTTGGCGGAAAGAATATCCGAAAGAGTGCTGGCACGATATTCGGTCAACCGTTCCGCCATTCGATTAAAGCTATCGGCAACTTCGCGAAATTCCTCATTCTTATCCATATTCAAGCGCTTTTCGTAATTATGATCGGCTATTTCAAGAATCCCCTCTTTCAGTTCTTTTATCGGTTTACTAATGCTCCGGGGAAGCCAATAAAGCAACACAAGTCCGGTCAGGATACAGATGCTGCCGGTAATGGAAATCCATAGTAACGCACGTTCCAGTCCGGGCATAGCAGCAGGGCTATCCGGTTCCGTTGCCGTTAGAATTTGAAGATTTACAACCGAAAGAGTTACCAGCAGAATAATCATTCCGGCCAACATTCCAATACCAAGAATCAGTTTCGTTTTAATATTCATAACGTTCATACGATTAATATTATGCAAGTATAATCAAATCTACATTAGCTCGTGACAAATTATTCAAAAACTTTCGATATCCCAGTATGGAACAGATAGCATACGGCAATTTCAGGTCAGGGCTACCCATACATACAGTGGATATCTGCTTCTCTTTACAAATCTCCACAATGCTCCCCAGAATATCTCTAGACTGTACCTGAACGACCTCCCCTCCCAACTCTGTCACCAGTTTAAAATGATTCAGCAGATAACGCTGTCTCGCCAGACCAATTCTATCCATGCTCTCTTTCGGTGTCTGAACATACAGGGCGATAAAAGTAGTATTGTACCGGGTTGCCAACTTTGCCGCCTTCCTGATAATTCTCCGCGGTGTTTTCTCGTGACTACTGATACAAGCCATAAACTTTTCATGTCTTAACCCGACAGCCACTCCCATTACAACCTCATTCTCCACCTTCTTCTCCACCCTCAATGCAACTTCCTTCAAAGCCAACTCGCGCAATTGCAGAATATTCTCAGTTCGAAAGAAATTGTCCAATGCTGTCTGAATCTTTTCCGGACGATATATCTTTCCGGCTTTCAAACGGGCAATCAACTCCTCTGCCGTCAAGTCAATATTCACCACTTCATCCGCTTCCTGAAGAACACTGTCGGGTACCCGTTCTTTCACTTCGATACCTGTAATCTCCTGTACTTCTTCGTTCACACTCTCAATGTGTTGAATATTAATTGCCGAAATCACATTGATTCCCTCGTCCAGCAAAGCCATTACATCCTGCCAACGCTTTTCGTTCAGACTGCCCTCCACATTCGTGTGTGCCAACTCGTCCACAATGACAATTTCCGGATGAATACGGATAATTGTATCTAGGTCCATCTCTTCCAGTTCTTTTCCCTTATAGAAAATCTTACGCCGCGAAATGACAGGGAGCCCTTGCAGCATCGCCTCGGTTCCGACACGTCCGTGAGTTTCAACATAGCCGATTTGCACGTCCACTCCATTCTCCAGCAGTTCATGTGCTTCCTGAAGCATACGATAAGACTTTCCCACACCGGCTATCATACCGATATAGATTTTAAACTTACCCCGGTGGGATCTCTTAATCAGATCCAAGAAATGCTGTACACTTTGTTCTCTATCATCCATCTTTATCTGTTTTTTAAAACATTCTAACCCGTGACAATCATCACGATCATCACGGGTTCACACACTAATAATTCATGAGTTAATTTAATTTATGGTTTTAAAGTTACGCCAAATACTAAATGGGCGTCCTCCATACGTGGATTCCATATAGCCTGTACAAATATAGGTAATGAAAATCTCTCATTAAAATTCAGCGCTTTCGTTGCTTTCAAAGCAAAGTTCGTTACTGCAAAACCATTCACATTATACTGCGGAGTTTCATAAGGAACCATGCCACAAGTAGCATTCAAATCAACTCCTTTCACGCTAAACGGATAATTCAACTCCACATACGAAGAATACGCCTGTTTATCTTCGCCTTTATCATTTATCTTTCTGTCGGCACCCGCAAACATTGTATACCACGCAATGGACAAGGGGAATTTTTCAACAGGAAGCGTATAAGCTAATCCCGCTTCAAAATGATGTCCTGTATCTCCACTCTTGAAATGGAAATAGTTACCGGCCCCCTGTCCATCCCACCAAAGAGTCGCAACAGAAAGCGCCGGTCCTGTTTCACCAAACTTATAAGCCGCAGTCAGGTCTATTTCTTTATTACTTTCACTCAAACTAGTTGATCCCCATGCAGTAAGAGAAAAATTGCCCACGCTGAATCCTAAAGTCGGCTGGAAGGAGGCTGCGCCACCCTGATAGATACCACGCCATACATACGAACTTACAAAATCACCTTGTATGGTAAACTCCTGTGCCTTCACACTAGTTGCTCCCAACATACATACGGCTGCCACAGCCATTGTTCTCAAAATACTCTTTTTGCTAAAAAAACTTTTCATACTTTTATTATCTAATCCAGATTCTCACTTACTTACCACTTTTTTCTTCCAACGCTATGTTTAATTTCAACACATTCACTTTTTCTGTCCCCAAAAATCCCAATAACGGTTTTTCTATACTCTCGTCAACTATTGACTTCACCTGTTCCTCCCTCAATCCACGAGCCTGTGCAACTCTTTTCACCTGTACATACGCACATTGGGGAGTGATATTCGGGTCGAGTCCTGAACCACTTGCCGTCACCATTTCCGCCGGTACCTCTTTACGACTCAAATAAGGATGATGAACGAGGAACGTATCGATACGCGCTTTTACTTCGTCCAAGTATTCCTGATTCGTAGGTCCTTTGTTGCTACCGGCTGAACTTGTCGCATCATATCCGTCGCCCGCACAGGAAGGGCGTCCCCAGAAGTAAATATCCTTTGTAAACATCTGACCGACATTCGCCGCTCCCACTACTTTTCCGTTTAGTGTGACTACTTCGGCATTTCCCTTGTTAGGACCTGCAACCTGTGCAAACAGCCACAAGATAAGGATATAGAACACGGAGAAAAAGACACAAAAAGCAAGTGTTATTTTTAAAGACTTCAATAAAGTTTTCATTGCTATTGTTTTTTAATTAAAAGAATAAACCTACTAATAAATCAATCAATTTAATACCGACAAAAGGAACAATCACACCGCCCACACCATAAATCAACAAATTGCGGCGGAGTAAGGCACTTGCGCCAATCGGCTTGTATTGTACGCCACGCAAAGCCAGCGGAATCAAAATCGGAATAATAATCGCGTTGAAGATTACTGCCGAAAGGATAGCGCTTTCAGGACTATGCAGATTCATAATGTTCAGCGCGGCCAATTCGGGAATAGCTACCATAAACAAAGCCGGAACGATAGCGAAATACTTGGCCACGTCATTAGCAATAGAGAAGGTAGTCAATGTGCCACGAGTCATCAGCAGTTGCTTGCCTATTTCCACAATTTCAATCAGCTTTGTCGGGTCGTTGTCCAAATCCACCATATTACCGGCTTCCTTCGCTGCTTGTGTACCGCTATTCATCGCTACCCCTACATTTGCCTGTGCCAACGCAGGAGCATCATTCGTTCCGTCTCCCATCATTGCAACCAATTTCCCGGCCTGCTGCTCCTTCTTGATATATTCCATTTTATCTTCCGGCCTAGCTTCAGCAATAAAATCATCTACTCCAGCTTTTTCAGCAATATATTTTGCTGTCAACGGGTTGTCACCGGTCACCATAACCGTCTTCACACCCATTTTGCGCAAACGTTCGAAACGCTCCTGAATACCCGGTTTGATAATATCCTGCAATTCAATAACGCCTACTACTTTCCGATTGACACATACCACCAACGGTGTACCGCCATTACTTGATATAGTAGAAATTATCTCTTCCACCTCTTTCGGGAATTTATTTCCGGCACTCTCTACCATCTTACGGATAGCATCAAATGCCCCCTTACGGATCTGTGTTCCGTCAGCCAAATCGACACCGGAACATTTTGTCTCAGCAGTAAACTTAATCATGCGTGCCCCAGCCGTATTCAGGTTACGCATACGGATACCCGATTCACGTCCCAACTCCACTATTGACTTTCCTTCCGGAGTTTCATCGGACAGGGAAGACAACAGACAGTTTTCTACAAAACGGTGCAAATCAACGCCCGGTGCCGTGTGGAAGTGAGTGGCCTTACGATTACCGATCGTAATTGTACCAGTCTTGTCCAACAGCAACGTATCAATATCACCGGCAGTCTCTACTGCTTTTCCGGATTTTGTAATCACATTCGCACGAAGTGCACGGTCCATACCGGCAATACCGATTGCCGAGAGAAGCCCGCCGATCGTTGTCGGAATCAGGCAGACAAACAAAGAGATAAGTGAAGCAATGGTGATGACCGTATTACTATAATCGGCAAATGGTTTCAAGGTAACACACACAATGACGAAAACGAGCGTAAAACCTGCCAACAAAATAGTCAACGCTATCTCATTCGGGGTTTTCTGACGTGATGCACCTTCTACAAGCGCAATCATCTTGTCGAGAAAACTTTCTCCCGGCTGAGTAGTCACCATTACTTTTATACGATCGGATAATACTTTCGTTCCTCCCGTAACCGAACTCTTATCTCCGCCAGCCTCACGGATTACCGGAGCAGACTCACCGGTGATCGCACTCTCATCGATAGAAGCCAGTCCTTCAATAATCTCACCATCCGACGGAATCACATCTCCGGCCTCACAAACAAATACATCCCCTTTCTTCAATTGCGAAGAACTTACGGTAATAATTTTATTACCTTCTACTTTTTTTGCCGGTGTTTCTTCACGAGTCTTACGCAAACTGTCGGCTTGTGCCTTACCACGCGCTTCGGCGATAGCTTCGGCAAAATTGGCAAACAGCAATGTTACAAACAGAATGACAAACACAGCGATATTGTAGCCAAACGACCCCTGTGAAGCGTTTACAATAGAGTAGAGCGTCACGAAGAACATCACCGCCGTAGCCACTTCTACTGTAAACATAATCGGATTCTTTATCATCATCCGCGGATTCAGTTTCACGAATGACTGTTTCAAACTTTCTATCACTTGCTCCTTTTGAAACAAAGAAGCTGATTTATTATCTTTCATATCTATTACAAACTTAAATGTTCAGCAATCGTACTCAATGCATGTACCGGGAAGAACGACAAGGCGGCAACAATGAAGATAACGGCAAATGTCATTACCCCAAACGTCAACGTATCGGTTTTTAATGTTCCGGCACTTTCCGGAATAAACTTCTTCTGCGCAAGCAAACCGGCAATGGCAACTTGTCCCACAATAGGAATGAAACGACTAAGAATCAATACAATACCACATGTCCAGTTCCAGAAATAAGTATTATCACCCAAACCCTCGAAACCAGAACCGTTATTGGCAGCCGAAGAAGTGTATTCATAAAGCTGCTCACTCAGACCGTGGAATCCGGGATTATTCAACCAACCGCCTTCACTTTCCACAAATTCAGGATAATGCGCATAAATATAACTGGAGATGGCTGTAAATACCAAAATTACAAACGGATGAAGCAAGGCTACAATCGTAGCGATTTTCATTTCACGGGCTTCCACTTTTTTACCTAAGAACTCCGGTGTACGTCCTACCATCAGACCACTGATAAATACTGCTATAATAATGAATGTATAGTAGTTCATCCATCCCACACCGACACCACCAAACCAAGTATTAATCTGCATATTCAGCATTTCCATCATACCGGACAAAGGCATAGTGGAGTCATGCATACCATTGACAGAACCATTGGAAGTCACCGTAGTCGTAATACTCCAAAGAGCTGTTGCACCAGCTCCCAAACGGACTTCTTTGCCTTCCATTGCACCATTATCCTGCGCAATGCCCAATTCATCGATACGCGGATTCCCCCCCATTTCCTGGCTGACATTAATGCAGACGCCTACCAGATAAGCAAAAAGCATGACTCCGAATATGCTATATCCCAATTTCTTCCTGCGGGTATAAAATCCCAGTGCAAACACCATTGCCATCGGGATAATCAGGATGGACCAGCATTCCGCCATATTGGTAAGATAAGTCGGGTTTTCCAACGGATGAGAGGAGTTTACACCAAAATAACCACCACCATTTGTACCCAATTGTTTAATTGGAACAATCGCAGCCGTAGGACCTTGGGAAACCATCTGCTCCTGACCTTCAAGAGTCGTGACTTTCATCTTGCCGTCAAATCCCATCGGAGTCCCTTGGAGAATCAGGATAAAACCTACAACCAGAGAAAGAGGCAATAAGATACGTGTGCAGCTAACTACAAGGAATTGCCAAAAGTTACCAATTGTTTTTGTTGTTTTTGCAGCAATACTTTTCATGATACCTGCCATAGCAGCCATACCCGTTGCAGCAGTAATAAACTGGAAAAGCATGATGACGAACAATTGTGTAAAATAAGTCAATCCGCTCTCGCCGCTATAATGCTGTAAGTTACAGTTAACCATGAAACTAATACACGTATTGAACGCCTGATCAGGAGTCTGCGGACCGTTACCGTCCGGATTTAAAGGCAGCCAACCTTGTGAAACCAAAAGCACCATTCCCCAGAAAAACCAAAAAGCATTCAATATCAATAATGCTTTCAGGAATTGTTTCCAGTTCATCTCTTCGTCAGGATTGATTCCACAAACTTTATAGATAACTCTTTCGACAGGAGCCATAAAATCAGACCAGGTCTTTTCTCCTTTATAGACCTTGGCAATGTATTTTCCCAATGGATAAGCCAGAATCACCATCAAAGCAATCTGAACAACCACGCCTAAAATTTCTGTATTCATATACTTTTTACCTTAAACTGTGTGTGTTACTTTAAAACTTCTCGGGTTTGACGAGTACATACATCAAATAACCGAAGATCGCAATACCTAATACAAATAATACTGTGTACATAATCAATTCTCCTTCTTTTTTTAAATATTCTCAAACCAGTCTACACATTTCCAGAATAACCAGAAACAGGCGAAGCCGCTTAACAGGCAGAAAATAAATGATAATGTAATTTCCATGTTTTTTCTTTTAAGTGATTATTATTAGTTTTACTTGCCAGTCTTTATGCCAAATGCGTGCCACAAAAGCAAGAAAACATATAACATGCTAATATACAGAAAGTTATAAATATTTCACAGAATATCTATCCTTACAAGAAACCCTTCCATTTTGAAAAAGGCATTCTATTTTGAAAAGGTTAGTACTTTTCGGCAATTTCTGAAAGAGAAAAAACAAAGGATTTTTCAAATTGGAAGGTTATTTCCATTTTGGGAAGGTAGAATATATAAGAAGCTTTTTATAACCTACTGAAAACAAGCGGCTAACCACTCTTATACAATAATTGGTATACGCTTTGCCTATAAACAGATATGAAACTTTATATTATATCAAACAGATTACCTGTCAAAGCAGCCGGTTCAAATGGAACATTCGTCTTTTCACGCAGTGAAGGCGGGCTGGCAACAGGTTTGGATTCTCTCCAAACTTCTTATGAGAAACATTGGATAGGGTGGCCCGGCGTATGTACAGACAACGAAAAAGACCGTCAAGAAATGAATGAGAAGTTACAGGAAATGAATTTTCACCCGGTCTTCTTATCGGAAAAACAGATTCAGAACTATTACGAAGGATATAGCAATAGTACCCTCTGGCCTTTATGCCACTATTTTTACGCCTATACCTTATATAAAAAATGTTTTTGGCACTCCTATCAGCAGGTCAACCAACTTTTCTGCGATGAAATTTGCCGGCTGATACGTCCCGGAGACAAGGTGTGGATACAAGACTATCAACTGATGTTACTTCCCGGTATGTTGCGAAAAATATATCCGGAACTCTGCATTGGCTATTTCCACCATATCCCGTTCCCGTCCTACGAGCTTTTCCGTATCCTGCCGGAACGTGCCGAAATACTGAAAGGCTTACTGGGTGCAGACTTTATCGCCTTTCATACTCATGACTATATGCGCCACTTCGTTAGCACCGTAGAACGTGTCCTTCATCTTGACTTCAATCTGGATGAACTACAAAGCGGTAATCGTGTAGTGAGAGTAGACGCACTACCAATGGGGATTAACTATGAGCTTTACCATAAAGCCTCGGAAAACGAAAAGGTACACCAAGCTATTGACCGCACCCGAAAACTTTTCGGCAAACACAAGTTAGTCCTGTCGGTAGACAGGCTGGATTATAGTAAAGGAATATTGCACCGCCTACATGGCTTCTCCACTTTTCTCGAACGTCATCCCGAATATTATGGCAAAGTGACTCTGGCAATGGTCATTGTCCCCTCACGCGACCATGTAGGCAGTTATGCAGAATTAAAAACAAAAATCGATGAAGAGATAGGTTCCATTAACGGACACTACTCCACAATGGACTGGACCCCTGTCTGCTACTTCTACCATGGCTTCTCGCTGGAAGAACTGACCGCCATGTATTATGTTGCCGACATTGCTTTGATCACCCCGCTACGTGACGGTATGAACCTGGTAGCCAAAGAATATGTAGCCGCCAAATGCGATCACCCGGGTGTGCTTATCCTCAGCGAAATGGCAGGTGCCGCCGTAGAATTAACAGATGCTATCCAAATCAACCCGAACGATACGGAACAGATAGAGCACGCCATCTGCCAGGCACTTGAAATGCCCGAAGAAGATCAAAGGGCACGTTTACAACGAATGCAAGCCATTTTATCCGTACAAACTGTCAATAAATGGGCTACCGACTTCATCAACGGACTGAATACGACGTGTATCCAAAATGATACGCTACGGAAAAAACGTATCGTGCCCACCACTATCGCCCAAATCAAGCTCAAGTACAATCAGGCAAAACAACGCCTGATATTGCTGGATTACGACGGTACACTGACAGCACTCAAGCCACGTCCCGAAGATGCCAAACCTACACCTGAACTTATTTCTATTCTACAACAATTAGCCAGTGATCCCGCCAATCATATAGTCATCAATAGCGGGCGGGATCACTTTATTCTGGAAAAGTGGTTTGGCCTCCTTCCCGTATCTATGGCTGCCGAACACGGAGCATTCTATAAAGAAAACGGGGTTTGGCACAAAAAGATTAAGAAGACAGAATGGGGGACAGGACTTCTTTCTATCCTGCAAATGTTTGTAGACAGAACTCCCCGTTCACATCTGGAAATAAAGGAGACAGCATTAGCATGGCATTACCGAGAAAGCGACGCATGGCTCGGCACACTGAGAGCACAGCAACTCGTCAATGCACTGGTTTCGATCTGTACTCGGCAAAAACTGCAAATTCTACAAGGGAACAAAGTGGTTGAAGTCAAATCACCGGATTGCAACAAAGGCTCGGAAGTAGAGCGTTTGCTGGCTAACAGACGTTATGATTTCGTTATGGCAATGGGAGATGACACAACGGACGAAGATATGTTCCAAGCTCTTCCGGCCAAAGCGGTCACCATTAAGATAGGCAACGTATCAAAAGCAGCCAACTACAATCTGCCCGCACAATCTGATGTACTTCCTTTCCTGCAATCCATGCTGAGAAAGCAAAAAAACACCGACACAACGAAAAGCTATGTCAGAAACCGCCTGACTTCCGCTTTCAGCTTTTTCAGAGACTTATTGAAAACTAAATAAAAACAAGCGTTATGAACAATCAGAATTATGGAGTGATAGGTAATTGCCGCACGTCCACCCTCGTTTCACAAACAGAAGCCCTCTCTTTTATTTTTTTCATAGTAATCATCCTGCAAAGTTTATAAACAGACGAAGCCCCTCCGGTATTTCTACTGAAGGGGCTTCATAAAAAACGGCGGCTACCTACTCTCCCACTGTTACGCAGTACCATCGGCGTGACGAGGCTTAACTTCTCTGTTCGGAATG
>OGIE01001222.1_pt1 | contig 36981 bp, 36 predicted proteins | sample 1571581 | NCBI WGS metagenome assembly OGIE01 (sample SAMEA2582021, study PRJEB24529) | metagenome | biome: Human gut stool | place: China | collected 2011 | reverse complement strand
TGAAGATATGTATATGGAAGGATTATCTCCGATGTTGGAACGTGCATACAGTTTGTTCCTTATTTTTGATGTATTTAATGTCGATAAACAAACTTTTTGTAATTATCAATTATCTACATACAATCGTGCAGTCACATCATACAGCACTATGTTGGGAATAACATTAGAAAAGAAACAATCTGCCGATTCTTTCGGAAATAAATTAGGCAATTCAGTTCGATTACAAGGTGGTGGATTTGGATTAAAAGGTGCTGCAAAAGGAATTGCAAAAGCGGAAACATTTAACTTTGGAATGAGTGCACTTGGTAAATTTGTTTCTCATCAGTTACAAATGACAGATGAAGAAAAAGCTCAAATTTTTTCTAAATTTAAGGAAGATGTGTTTTTTAAAGAAGTTTATAATGATTATCTTTGCACATTCTTCTCAATGATTCAATTTCTTGCTGATAATGGAATATTAAAACAAATATCTACTAAAACTGGAAATGAATATAATACTATGATAAATAATTTACAAAATCCTATGTTCCCAAAAGATAAAATAGGACAGCTTCTTGCAAACATGATTTCCAAATATCCATTTGCTCAGGCTGAATATGAATTGCTTGTAAATGTTTATGGAGAAAATGACGAAACCAGAGAAATTATCAATTATTTTAATTTTTCAATGGATTAATGGAGGGATTGAATAAATTATGTCAAGACAAGAAGAATTGGAAAATCTTACAACTGCGTATTATTTAGAGGATACGCTACTAATTCTTAATCGTGATTTAAACGAACTTAACCATAATATTCCAAAAGCACCTAGACAGCCTTTGAAACCAACAGAACCTATGGAAATGACACCACAGAAAGTGCAACTAAAGCAATATCCACAAATTCAACCGCCATATATAAAAGCACCGTCAAATTGGAAAAAGGGAATTCCCCTTTATATTATCGGTATAATAATTGGCTTAATAAAAGAATCCTTTATATTTATCGGAAGTGTAATAGCCATTTGTGGTATTGTATACTCACTTCGTTTACTATCTAAAGACCGTGCATGGGTTAAGCAACAAAAGAAAGAAGCTGTTGAAAATATAAGAAACTCTGCTGATTATCAGAAAAAGTGTAAAGAAATAGATTCTGAAAATGAGAAAAGACAGCTAGCTGAATCTAATCGGGTGCATGAGGAATATCTGAAAATGTATGAACGTTATAAAAGTGAATGCAAAGACTATAATAATGCGTTAGAACAGTATAAAAAGGACTATGACCATTACCAGACCTATACCATGGCTACATATAATAGCAAAAAAGAAGAACTAAAGAATGTAATTGCTCAAACCCATGATACATTAGAGGAAGTATATAAGAAAAATATTATCCCTGCACAATATCGTGGAATTGGGTCAGTTGCATATTTAGCAACTTTTATGGGAACTTCTGATTATGATTTAAAATTTGCAATAGAAAGATATGATCAGGACGTATCGCATCGCTATCAACAACAGCAAGTTGATATTGCAAATCAACAGTTGAACGCTATGCGTACTCAAACTCAAATATTGAACGATGTTCTGCAAAATCAGCATTATGCCACTTATCTTAATGAACAGGTACTTGATATTCAAGAACATGGAAATAAACTTTTAAGAAGTATCAGTAACTGGCAGAAAGCAGATATACTTATTAACGAACATAGATATCAAAAAAGACAGCAGGCAATTAAAAAGGCTAAACAATAGTATATCCCCCATAAAAGAAAACATCTCTTTTCCTTTATGGTTATTTCCATTCAAAAAATATTCGCAATCTGATTCGTTTAAAATTTCCAGCGTTCTGCCTCCTGCTGCCGGTTCCACCAGAGCGCCAAACAGTCCTTCCTTGTCCCGGAACCGGGAATAAATAGAACCCGTGGTTGTCTCTGCTTTTGCCGCAATTGTGCGAAGCGATGCATCCGCATATCCTTTTTCCAGAAACCCCTCCTTTGCACAGGATAAAATTCGCTCTGAAACGCCTTCGATTGGTTTTGTCAAGTTAACCTTCCTTCTTATAACAGTGTTATATAACGCTGTTATAAATATAAATCGTTTTCTTTTTGTTGTCAAATACGGTAATTGTCAAGGTCGGTTTTTCAAATACGCTTTCTGTTTCCATCTTGAATGGATTCCTGCTCCATGTTAGAATAAACACACAATGAAATTTCTATCTTAATCAGACTTTAGCAAAAACAAGAGTTTTTATGGGATGAAATAAATCAACCTTATCTGAACAAACTTATCAGATTCTGCGAGACGATATTTTAACGCAGAAGATCAAATGCGGAGAAAAGCTGAAAGCCGAAGTGACCTCTATTTTTGCCAAAGGGCGCGAAGCCGCAAAATGCGGGGACATAAAAACCTGGAACGACTGCTCCGATGATTTTCACCTGGTCTTCTACCGCTATTGCAACAATTCCCGACTCACCGAGTCTGCCAAACGCCTCAAAAGCGGCATTTCCATTTTTTCCAACCAGTACAGCCAGGAAACCGCCATCCAGACGAGCATTGATGCCGAACATGAAGCAATTTTCGCTGCTTACCAGAACGGTGAAACAGAAAAAGCCGTCCAGATGATGAAAACTCATCTAAACGACTCTCATGCCCTCCTGCTGAAATACTCCGGCCCTGCTGCAGCTTATTGCGCTTCATCCGGCACACACTTTATTTTCTTTATTTCTCCATCAGAAAGTATCAGAATCCGGTCGCAGACATTTGCTACCAGCGCCAGATCATGGGAAATAAAAAGCATGGCCATATGCTCTTCTTGTTGAATCTCTTTCAGAAGATCCACGATTTCCTTCTGCACCGAAACATCCAGCGCGCTTGTTGCTTCATCGCAAATCAACAGCGCCGGATGCCGCAGCAGTGCTCTGGCAATACAGACTCTCTGGCATTCCCCTCCGCTGATCTGCGATGGATATTTGGCGAGATAGCTCACCGGAAGGTGCACACGTTCCAAAATCTCTTCACACTGCCTTTTTCTTTCTGTTTTCGGAATTTTTCTGTAATAAAGCAATGCGTCATCCAGATTCTGCCCAATCGTCATCTTCGGATTCAGGGAAGATTTCGGATTCTGAAAAATCATCTGCACTTTTTTTCCAATTTCTTTTTGCGTCCTTTTTCCGGAAATCTGTTTTCCTTCCAGGTAAATGCATCCTTTCGTTGCCGTCGTAATGCCTGTCAGGATCTTTACGATTGTACTTTTACCGCTTCCGCTGTTTCCAATCAGCCCCAGACACTCTCCCGGCATCATTTCAAAACTGATGTCTTTTAATACATAAGTTCCATCTGAATTTCTGTGAAACTGTTTTTTTAAATGTTCCACCCGAAGCAGTGCTTCCATACCATTTCCGTACCTTTCTCTATCCCTCATCGAGTACAAGTTTCACCGGCTGCGGAATTGCCGCAATCAGTTTTTTCGTATAATCCTCTTTTGGGTCGTTCCATATTTCTTCCGGCAAACCCGATTCTATGATCCGGCCCTGATACATAACGCCGATTTCATCGGCAAGTCTTCTTGCAACTTCCATATTATGTGTCACCAGCAGAATCGAAAGATCTGTTTTTTTCCGCAGTGCGAGCAGTGTCTCGATCGTCATATCCTGCGATGCGACATCCAGCGCACTGGTCGGTTCATCTGCCAGTAAAAGGGACGGCTGATTCATAATCGCAAGCGCAATTGCAACACGCTGACACATTCCTCCGCTTAATTCAAATGGATATGATTTTAAAACGCGCTGCGGGTTTTCAAATCGAAGCTCTTTTAAAAGCTCTTCCGCATCCTCTAAAATCTCTTTTTTGCTTTTTTTCCCCGCTGTTTTTGCATGCATATTTTGGCATTCCACAAACTGTTTCCCGATTTTGGCAAGCGGGCTTAATGACTGTTCCGGGTTCTGAAAAATATAACCCATTTTGTTTCCATGGACTTCACACCATTCCTTCTCTGAAAGCTGTATCAGATTCTGTTCTCCCATCCAGATATCTCCGGAAACAATTTTTCCCTCTTTTGTCAGGAGTCCTCCGATTGTACGAAGCAGAGTCGATTTTCCAGAACCACTCTCGCCGACAATAACGTAAATTTTCCCGGGAGAAAGAGAAAAGCTGACACCGTCAACTGCCAGCTTTTCTCCATATGTTACCGTTAAACGATCCACAATCAGATTTTTCTCTATTTGATTTTTCTCTGCCAGATGTTTGTCTGTCTTATTCTCTTCTATCCTGTTTTTTTTCATCTTTTGCGATCCGTTTCGTCTTTCGCCGTTGTTCCGGCTTTTGTTTCCTGTGTTTCTTTATTTATTCTTCCACAGACAGAGTATTGGTTACCAGATAATATTCCGTCGGATTGATCTGTACTCCTTTTACTTTGTTGGAGTATACAAAGATCAGCTGCTGATCTGCCACAAATGCAAATGGCATATCATCCAGTACCTGCTGCTCCAGTTCTCTGGTAAGAGAAACCACTTTGTCGTTATCCGATGTGGTACCAATTTCCGCTGCCAGCGCGTCTACTTTTTCGTTGGAATATCCACCATAATTGTTGCTGGCTCCCGTCGTAAACAACATATTGATAAAGTACGACGGAGTTCCAATCGGCGCCATGGCATAGTTTAAAATAGCAAGATCGAAATCACCCGATGCAAGAGGATCATCCAGCACATCCTGTGTCTCAATGGAAAGCTCAATTCCAATCTGGGACAGTTCTGCCTGAAGCATATCAGCAAGCTGGATGCAGTTGTCATTGTAGCTGTAAGTCAGCACTTTGAACGAAAGATTCACGCCGTCTTTGTCGAGGATACCATCTCCATCGGTATCCTGGTATCCTGCATCTGCAAGAATTTCTTTTGCTTTATCCGCATCGTAGGAATCGACGGTCAGATTTAATCCGTCTGTACCGCCAAATGCCAGGTTGTCCGGATAAATTCCATAGCACGGAGTTGCAAATCCCTGATAAACAACATCTGCATAGCCTTCACGGTCAATACAGTAATTGATTGCCTGACGTACTGCCAGATCGTCCAGTCCTTCTGTTTTCAGATTGAAGCTTAAAAAGTTTGCTCTTGTTGTCGTCACGGTATCGGTTGTATATTTCGAAGTATCTGTGAACTTTGATGCTCCGTTTGCTGTTTCCTGTGCGATCAGGTCAATCTCTCCGTTAGCAAGTGCCATATCCAGCGCATCCTGATCGTCGATAATTTTCAGCTCTACGGTGTCTGCCTTCGGAGCGCCGCCCCAGTAATTTTCGTTGGCACGCATTTTGACATCCGTCATAGCGGTAAACGAAGTTGCAACGTAAGGTCCTGTGCAGGAAACACCAAGCTCCTCATCCGGTTCTTCTGTTGCATCATAAATACCGAGAAGCGGATCACACAGATCATTTAACAGTGTTGGATTTGGTTCCGGCGTTACAATTGTAAATTTCATGCCGTCTGCTTCCATGGATTTGATTTTTAAGGTCGAATCTGCTCTCTCATTTTTCTCATAGGTACGCTCAAAGCATGCTTTTACTGCTTTTGCATCTACCGTTTTTCCGTTTGAGAACGTTACGCCATCACGAATGGTGAAAACCCAAGTATTTTCATCCGGTGTCTCTACCGATTCTGCGATCCATGGCTGCGGCTCAATATTTTCATCCAGACGGTACAGATTTTCGCTGATTCCATAGATGGACATGATCCAGCCATCCCAGTTATACGCAACGTCCAGACTTTCTGCACCAAAGAAACCGGTAGTAGCTCCAAGAACGAGATCTGCTCTTTCTCCATCTGTAGTCGTTTCCCCGGACTTTGAAACTGCGCCTGCTGCTTCCGAACCTGATTTGGAAGATGTTTCACTCTCATTTGCCGTGCCGCATCCCGTTGCAAGAGATGCGAACAGGCAGGCTGCCATCATGACACTTACAATCTCTTTTTTCATTTGATTTTTCTCCTCTTTTTTGGTTTTTCCCGTCTTTCAGACGATCTTTTTTATGGAATCATCTGTCCGCCTTTTCGCGTTGCAGGTGGTTTCATCTTGAATTTAATTTTCTGTTCTTGCTTCTTTCTTATGTACAAACTCGCTCAGTCGGTCTCCGAACAGCTGAAAAACTGTCACAACCAGAAACAGGGCCAGACCATTAAAAACGATAATCCATGGTGCTTTCTGCAGATAATCTCTCGCCTCGCTCATAACGGCTCCCCACTCTGCGGTAGGACGCGCAGCACCGAGTCCCAGAAACGAAAGTCCTGCCATACTGAGGATTACACTTCCAATATCCATAGCCGCTGTTACAATAAGGCTTCCCATCATATTGGGCAGAATATAGGCTGTTATCATGCGATAAAGCGGTACACCGTTCATTCTTGCGGCATATATATAATTTTCCTGTTTCATGGAAACCACAAGGCTCCGGGAAAGCCGTGCATACGTTGTCCAGTACACGGCGCTTAAGGCAAGCACGCCGTTCCACAGGCCGACACCTAAAATTCCCGCAATCGCAATCGACAGTACAAAAGCAGGAAAAGCCTGGAAAACCAGCGTGATTTTCATCAGAATCTCATCCAGAACCCCGCCTGCAAATCCGGCCAGAATTCCAACCAGTGTTCCCACCAGAAATACGATTCCGACAATCAGAAGTGCTGTATAAATCGATGTCCTGCTTCCCGCCAGAATACGGCAGAACACGCACCGCCCCAGATTGTCCGTTCCAAACAAATATTCTTTGCACGGCGATAAGAATGCATTTCTTACATTCACCGCATACGGATCGTGGCGGATCAGATGCGGACCGATTACCGGGATGATTAAGATAACTGCGAGAAACAACAGACTGATTTTAAATTTTCCATCCATTTTTTTCATCGTGCACTCTTTTCCCTTCTGACTCTTGGATCCAGAATCTGACACAAAAACTCTACTGCAGCATTTATCAGCAGGTAAATCATTGCCATCCAGACAACATAAGCCTGAATCACCGGATAATCCCGCGCGCTGATGGATGTCACAGCAAGTCTTCCGACTCCCGGCCAGGAAAAAATAGTTTCCACAATGGCAGAACCGCCAAGCAGAGTTCCAAATGACATGCCAAGCAACGTAACAATCGGAAGCATACAATTTTTCAGCACGTGGAAAAAGAGAATCCGGTTCTCCGAAGCTCCTCTTGACTTTAAACCATCGACATACTCCTGTTCCAGCTCCTGAAGCACAATGCCGCGAATCTGGCGGATATACCAGGCAGACAGTGTCAGCGCCAGGACAAGAGCCGGCATAATAATTCCTTTTCCACTTACCGATCCTATGACCGGCAGAAGCTGCAGTTTCATGGACAGTACATACATCATCAGCAGCGCCAGGAAAAAGGATGGAAGGGAGGACAAAAAATAAGTGACGAAACGAATCATATTGTCAAACCCTCTGTCCTTATACTTCGCACACAGTACTCCGATCGGAAAGGAAATCAGGATCGTAAGCGCGAGCGCTGCCACTGTCAGAAGCAGAGTCGCCGGAATCGTTTTCTTTAACTCGCCGGCCACGGCTTTTCCTGTTTTATAGGATTCTCCCAGATCTCCGTGGAAGAATTCATTCAGCCATCTTCCATACTGCACGGCAAAGGGATCATTCAGGCCAAGCTCTTCCCGTTTTAATTCCAGTGCCTCTTCCGAAACACGCATACCGGATTTTTTCAGTGCCACCATTGCCGGATCTCCCGGCGAATGATAAACCAGTAAAAAAGAAAGGAACGTAATTCCGATCAGCAGAAGTATTGTTTTTCCGATCACTGTTAACCATTTTTTTATCATGCTATTCCTCTACTTTACCGCGCGGAGCATAAAAAGCGGGGTCGATGCAAAATTAATTTTTTCTACATCATCCCAGACTTTTTTCCAGACCTCCCTGTCTGCCGTTGCTTCGCAAAAACCAGCCCGACGAATCATCCTCAGATCTTCTGTCGGACGCGCGCATCTGCTCAGAATCAGATTTCTGGCGATTTCTTCCATCTTATACGCTTCATCATATGCATTGAAATCAAAAACTTCTGCATCCTCTACATTTCTGTGATCCTCTTCGAATGCATTCTTCTGTTTGTCATCAAAAAGATAGTTATACCATCCTGCATCAAAATTTAAAAGAATGCCTCCTTTTTTCAGAACACGGCACCATTCCTGATATGCCTTCTGCGGTTCTTCCAGATTCCAGGTGAGATTTCTTGTTACAATTACATCAAAACTTCCGTCCTGTATGTTTTCTAGATTCTGCACATCTCCTCTCATCCATGTGATCCTGGAAGCATACGTTCCCGCATTCTGCATAGCATGGTTCAGCATTTCCTGCGTATAATCTACCGCGGTCACATCATACCCTCTTTTTGCCAGGCTAATGGCGAAAAATCCAGGACCAGTTCCCATATCGGCTATTTTTATCTTTTTATCCTCTGGAATTTCTTTCAATATGACTTCCATCCAGCTCTTTTCATTGCTGTGATTCAGTTCATGACAGACAACATCCGAATAGCTCTCTGCCCGGCGTGTCCAATATTCTTCTACTTCTTTTAACATTTTCATAGTCTGCCTGTTCTTTTCTATCTGTAATTAAAGTCAAAATCCTCTTGCAGGTCTGCTGCAAAAGGATTTTGGAATTGATTTGCAGGAAGCAGAGGAAAACGCCCCGAAGCGGAGGAATGGCGGCGATTTACAGCTGTTCCCGCATCCTGCGCGTCAAAAAGTGCGGAACTTTCTGACGTTACAGGATCAAAAATTTTTGACGTAAGCATAATAACATAAAAAAAACGCTAAAATAAGCCCCTCTGGGGGATATTTTTCGCGTTTTTTCAAATTTTTTTTTAATACAACCACTATTTTGCCCATCTCAATTACTTGCGTAAATTCGATGGACACGTCTTATATCCCCATAGCTAAAGCCTTAACTTGACCCATATTTATACAAGATAATTTCGATAAGCAAGCAATGAATATAGTACATCCAGTCCTTGCCAGATAGAACGTACTCCGGGCATACCATCGCTCGGAGCACCTTTCGTCCCTCCAAGAACTCCCAGATCATAAATTGCTTCTTTAAGTGAATACGCTTCAGGAATTTCCTTGCTTTTTCTTGCGCAACAACATAATACTTTCCATTCCTCTTCAGCAAATACGATCCCACTTGAAATTTCCGGACATATTTTCCCAAGATAAGTCAGATTTAATATCTGCATTGCAATGACAGAATATAATAACGTCAGAAAGCTTAATCTCCCATATTCCCTTGCCTGGTTCTTTTCTATTTTGCATCCACTCTTTAATATAAAATGAAACTGTTCTATCTTCCATCTGTGTGCATAACACTGTACCAGCTTTTTTATTTCTTTTTCGCTCTTTACCGTTACCGTTGTCAGCCGTGACATGTGACAATAGGCGGTAATACATAACGCCAGAGCGTGTCTGAAAAAGGCTTTTCGCAGGCTGCGAGTCCCGTTTGTGGGAGATTTTGTCCGAATGAAGGTAGCGTAGCGTGCTACGGCAACTGAATGAGGGCAAAATGCACCGCAAAGTGGTGCTTGCAACACAGCATGTTCACGCTTGAATCACGTTCTTGCGCACCTGAACAGCAAGTGTTCAGGTGCTGAGGAAATAGCAATGAATCGTGTTCCTGGTTTTTGCCGGTCTTGCTATTTTCGTAGGTGGGTGATAAAATGACGATAGATCGTGAGATCAAAAAGGGAGGAATGTTGTGGGACGATTCTTTAATTCGAAGGTCAATGCGTTTCAGGATGTGTTAAACTCCAAAATATATATCGATAAAACAGGATTACTGGAATACACCAACAGTGTGATAGACACAACATCAAAGTTTATCTGCAACAGCCGACCCAGAAGATTTGGAAAATCAATCACGGCGGATATGCTCACTGCGTATTACAGCAGAAGTCTGGATACGGAAGAAATTTTCGAAAAACTTGAGGTCGGAAAAACAGCGGATTTTCGAAAGCATCTGAATCAGTACGACGTGATTCATATTGACATTCAGTGGTGTATTGAGCCGGCCGGAGGTGCAGATCAGGTAATCACTTTTATTAACAAAAATGTGATTGAAGAGCTGCGTGAAACATATGAAAAAGAATTATCGGAGGGAACATCGTCGCTTCCGGATGCGTTGTCACAGATCAGTGCAAAAACAGGAAAAAAGTTTATTCTGATTCTGGACGAGTGGGATGTACTGATTCGAGATGAGGCGGCAAATCAGAAAATACAGGATGAATATATCAACTTTTTGCGAGGGCTTTTTAAGGGAACGGAACCTTCGAAATATATTCATCTTGCATATCTGACTGGAATCCTGCCGATCAAAAAAATAAGGACACAGTCTGCACTGAACAATTTTTCAGAATTTACAATGCTGGATGCGAAAGTTTTTGCAAAATACACTGGTTTTACAGAAGAAGAAGTGCAGGCGCTCTGTCGGACATACAACAGCGATTTTGAAAAAGTAAAGCGCTGGTATGACGGATATCTGCTGGAAGAGTATCAGGTTTATAATCCAAAAGCAGTTGTAGAGGTTATGACCTGGAATAAATATCAGAGCTACTGGTCAGAAACGGGCACGTATGAATCAATTGTACCGATGATTAACATGAATTTTGATGGTCTGAAAACGGCAATGATTGAACTGCTGGCAGGCGGATCTGTGAAGGTAGATACTTCAACGTTTCAGAATGATATGATAAACTTTTCCGATAAGGATGATGTGCTCACATACCTCATCCATCTGGGGTATCTGGGATATGATCAGCAGCAGGAAACAGCGTTTGTGCCAAATGAAGAAATACGGCTGGAGCTGACGAAGGCGGTAAAAAGAAAAAAATGGAATGAATGGATTTCGTTTCAGAGAGAATCGGATGCACTGCTGGATGCGACACTGGATGGAGATGCGGAAAGCGTTGCTGAAAAGATAGAAGAAATTCACATGGCCTATACATCTGTAATTCAGTATCACGATGAAAATTCATTGAGCAGTGTGATTTCGATCGCATATTTAAGTGCTATGCAGTATTATTTCAAACCTGTCCGTGAAATGCCGACAGGAAGAGGATTTGCAGATTTCGTGTTTTTACCGAAACCGGAATATATACAGCAGTACCCGGCGATGGTTGTGGAATTGAAATGGAATAAGAGTGCACAGACAGCGTTGAATCAGATCGCGGATAAAAAATATCCGGAGTCTTTGCGACAGTATACGGGAGAAGTTCTGCTAGTGGGAATCAATTACGACAAGAAAAGTAAAAAACATGAGTGTGGAATTGAGAGCTATGAAAAATAGGAGGAATCTGTATGAAAAGATGTAGTTACTGTGGCAAAAAAATAAACGGAAGTGTTGGATTTTGCAGTGATGCATGCGAAAGCCGCTATAAAAAAGTAATGGAAAAAGATGGACCTAAAGTTAAATATTTTATTTCCGGTATTATTTTAGGATTCCTGGTGATGTTTTATGGAATTATATCAAACAGCAGCTTCCTGATAGGGATGGGAAGCATAGTAATAGGAATTGATGTTGTTTTCTTTCCGTTTACCACGCCGGAAACAACCGCTTTTTTGGGATATCAAAAGGCAAAATTAGTGGGCCGCGTAGCAGGTATATTACTGATAGCAGTTGGAATATGGGTGGGGACTATTCACTGATGAACAGAGATGCAGAAGCTGCCGCATTAACGTGCGGCAGCTTATTTTTACAGCAATTCCGCTTTTTTTTGGATCATTGCCAGAAATACCAGCGGTTCTTTTCCGCTACAGGAAACGGCATGGCCGCTGCCGTCCTCGCAGAACGTCGTCATGCCCGCCTGCATCGGATATGTTTTGTTATTATCCTGATATATTCCCTCCCCGGACAGAATGTGATACACTTCCGTCTCGCCGTGATGCTCATGGTACGGGAGCTCATCGCCCGGTAAAATCGTTACTTTTGCAAAGAGTGTCACCTTTCCGGAAAGGCGTTCGCCTTCCAGCAATTTTTCTGTTGTGTGTCTGTCTGCCATTGTTCACGTCCTCGTTTTCGTAATCTTTCCTCTGTCAATCTCCACCGTCGTATCGCACAGTGCCGCGATGTCTTCCCGGTTGTGGCTGGCCAGAAGAATCGTTTTTCCTTCCTCTTTTAACTTCAAAAACAGCTGCCGCATCTCCTGCACGCCCTGGTTGTCGAGACCGTTCATCGGTTCGTCCAGGATCAGGAGAGAAGGTTCTTCCATAATCGCCTGTGCAATGCCGAGACGCTGGCGCATGCCGAGCGAATACTTGCCGACATGCTTTTTCGCTTCCGGATCCAGTCCGACTTTTCGGATAGCCTCATCGATCTCCTTTTTCCCGATCTTCCTGCGGATGCCGGCGAGAAACTGCAGATTCTGTCTGGCGCTGTATCCCGGAAGAAAGCCCGGCGTCTCGATGATGGCGCCAATACTCTCCGGCGCTTCAATCTCTTTCCCGATCTGTTTTCCATCCACCAAAACCGCTCCATCGTCCACCCGAAGAAATCCACAGATGCATTTGAACAGAACCGTCTTGCCACTTCCGTTTCTTCCGATCATTCCGTGAATTTTTCCTTTTTCAAAGCTCAGGCTGATCCCGTCCAGCGCCGCGTAGCTGCCAAACTTTTTTGTCACGTTTTCTATTCTTATCTTTTCTTCCATTCTTTCAGATTTCCTCCACAAAGTTCAGATCCTTTTTCCGAATCCCGAGATACGAGAGGATCGTGCATGCGCCGATGACAATCGCAAAGACACTGTAAACATATGCCATCGACGGCCCGTTTCCATACCCCTGCCACTTGTAGCTCGCAATGTTCATCCAAAGCGGCGGTGCGCAGTAATAGCCGATTGTGATGTTGGAAAATTTGCTGAGCAGAAGCGCGGTGAGTGCGATGCCGCAGTTGATGACGATTCCAAATCCCCTGTGTACCAGAAAATTTCCGGCATAACTCACAACGCCTGTCATAACCGACAGGCACCAGATTGCAAGCATTGTGAGCCCCATTGCCTCCTGCGGCGAAAATCGCGAAAGGATCAGATAATCCAACGGTTCCTGGTCAAAGGTATATGCCGCATTCGTCTGAGCCAGCGTACTGATCACCTTCCCCCATCCGGTTTCCCACCCTACATTCGGAAACACAAGCAGTACCGGAATCATACTTAAGCATATGGTGTAAAAAAAGGAAACAACCACAATGTATAGCATGTTTCCCCAAAACCAGCTTTTCCGCCCGGCCCGCAGAATCTGCCACCCGCTGTTCGGTTCCAGAAACGGAGCATCACAGAAAAGCAGCAGAGCCCCAAGAACGATGATAATCTGGTCTCCATTATATCTGGTCATAAACGGCAGCATCCAAAAAGTCACATCAACTCCGGTCTGCTCGCAGAAGCCTCGAATACCCACCGTCATTACATGAAAAAGGATCGCAATCCACAACAGCGCAACATAAAACCGTGGTGTTGTGAATGTTTTCCGCAAACGTATCTGACATACCCGAAGGCTCATCCGTATTCTATCCATTCTGCTCCCTCCTCTTTACCATTCGCACGAAAATTACACCTTCCATTCCTGTCAGAATGAGGAAATAACCAGCTATCACAAAAAAATCCTTAAAATTCTGGATACTTCCCCCATGGAGCTGGTACCATCTCATCTGCCCCGGCAGCTGCAGCGCTTCTGCTACAAGCTGGCTTGCATAATAAAAAAGAGCCGGTGTGCTGACCAGCACAAACAGATTTTTTATTTTCCCCGATATCATAAGCGCAAAAACTGCCATAAATGCATATTTGACAGCCTCAATTCCAAATCTTGCGGCAAGGTAAAACGGCAGGACGAGTCCATTTCCATAGTTTAAACCGCCTGTTAATGTTTCAAGCTCTTCTTTTTTTATCCACGGTATTTTTAATGCCAAAACGCCATAAACAACTGCCATTCCCAGAAAAATACTGATCACAGAGCCGAAAAAGGCCACTACCAGATGCGACCAGCAATACGCTGTTCTCCCTATGCGTGTCTCAATGCATCTAAGATAGCCATTTCTGCTGTCTTCCCAATAGCTCAGCGCAAACGGCAGCACAGCCAGCACAGAAAACACTTCAAAAAATGCACCCACACCATGGCTGCTGACAACCAGGTAATATACCGATACATTCCACCGGCTCTGCATTGCTTCCTGACTGATGTTCAACACAGTAACCAGCATCGCACCTGCAATGGCAAAATAAAATTTTCCTGATAAAAGCATTCTCGTAAAATCCATTTTTATCATTCGAAAAAAATTCATGAAAGATCACCTTCTTTCTGTTTTGATTTTCGAGATAGTTTTACTGGTTGATACATTCCATCCCTCGAAACTTCTCTGTGTCCTTTTGTACTCATTTTAAATGCGAGTTCTGCTATTTTTTTCAGAAATATATGTTTTATTTTCTTATCCATTTTCCAATATACATATATATCAAAACCCAAAATAAACAAATGCTATTCCAATGATAAACTTCAATTCTTTTGATCATACATACAATGTTAATTATTATCACAGTCACTGTTCTAACCAACGCATAATAATAATATTTTTCTTTATTCTCTTTTTCAATTGGATTATTTACATTTTCAATTGGAGCAAAAAAAACTACCGTAATCATCAAACTTATCATGACTACAATTTCAAAACTTTGCATTTGTTTCAGGTTTAAAATATATAGCAAGTTCCTTTCCATAAAGACACTAAAGCAAAATGTTAACAGGTATAAGCTTGTACATCCAATGTATGTTTTCGCATGATATCCACCCGCATATTTTCTTATCCATGCAAACAGAATATAATATAAAACAGCTTTATCTATCGCCTTCAAAAAATAAGCTACACCAAACAGCATTCCAGCTAAACAGATCGATGAAATTAGCATTTCCAATCCATATGCGCATTCTTCTTTCTGCTCTTTTTCAATAACAGCTTCTCTTTCTAAATACTCTGCCATCTTGCAGGCTATTTTTTGATATAGCATCTTACCCTCTTCGCCTTCTATAAAAGATGTGACCCTGCTTAGCCCAGAGCCACATCTTCCGCAAAAACAATTTATTCTTTGAACAAATCATGGATTTCAAACAACTCTTATTTAATTACGGGCACCATCTGACACTCTGTCTTACGCTTCCCGAGATTTTTGTACCATCAATTTCTGCTCGTAATTTGTAATATTGTCCATATCTTGCATTTCCACTCGGATATGCTTGTATCTGTTTCTGATTCGATTTGAAGGTAAACAAATTTGAAACTACACTGTCATTTGCTGCCAGTCGTGTTCTGCAGTAAAATGTTCCTCCATTTGAAAATACCGTACTTGGCAGTCCTCCATTTGGAGCCGCCGCTAATGTTGTAACATATGCGTTATTGTCTCCATCATCAGGTTTTAACGCTGCAGCTGATGTTGTCACTTTTTGCCCATTCGCAGTAAAATAGAATGTACTATTTACATTTACGTCTGCTTTTGTTTTTCCTGCGGTAAAAAGAAGAAGTGCAGCTGTTAACGCCACTGTTTTAAACATTTTTCTCATAGTTCCTCCTGTTCCTGTTTTTATCCATGATTTGTATCAAACTCACCCTACAATCTCCCGTCCATCCAGTGCATTGATGTAAACATACTGTTCGATCTCATCTTCTATAAATCGAAACTGCCACGCAGGAATCATATCGCACATCCAATGCCCCGTTTCATTTCTTCCCGTTGTCATCGGGTAATAAATCAGTTTCATCTGATCCAGCGTAATCGGCTCGGCAATTGCCAAATCATACTTATTTCTCAGCGTTTCCAAAATAATATCTTTTTCCACAAGAGATACCGGTTCCTTTTCCCGAATAGCATAGTGATTAACTGCTTGAAGATATTGAATTCCTTCCTTTGTTATAACGGCCTGTATTTTAGATGACGGAATATAAAGATCATCCTGCCGGTTAATTTCATTGCATAATACAGGAACCCCATTTAGATAGCTCTGAAAAAACAGCAGTAAACAGTCATCTGCTTTTGACCACTCATATTTCTGAATCTTCTGAGGCTTTAGCAATTCTCCATTCTCGATTGCCTGTTCCATTAATTCCTGCTGTTTTTCCATCTGTTTATACGAAAAACTGTATTTACTGGTCAATTCAACTTTTTCCCAGTCTCCAATCCATCTAACAAACTCTTTTCCTTCCTCTATCAGCTTTTCTTCGTCTTCCAATGAAATTTCCTGCTCATTGTCTCTGACTAAAATCCCTTCACCATAGGCTGATGTAATATATTCAACAGGTAAATTATAATAAACTTTTTTTCCTTCTTCCGTTTCCACTCCTAATATATTGCTGACAGACACCGTTCCATTTTGATTTTTTAATTGTTCGCCAAGTATTCCCTCATACGAATAACAAACATCTGGCTCTCCCATGTCTCCTTTTCTTGTTTCCAATCCACTTTCCGGGATTTTCCCAAGTATTTTATTGAACACACTTTCTCCTTGAAATCCATCCACTTCTATCACACATTTTTCAAACTCGTTCCATTTTTTGTCAGGCATGTCAACAACCGCATCAATTTTTGCCTGACTGCCAAGCTGAAAACTAATATGCTCACCATCGCTTAATTCCTGATCATTTTCATGTGTCACATTTGTTTCCGTTTCATCATTGCTGATAGAAATATTCCGTTCTTCTCCATTTTCCTGTTTTTTTACCTGCTGCAAATTTTCTGACTCATTCCCCATATTCTGACAACCCGAAAGAAGCAGCAATATCGTCAGAACTCCCAACACTTTCTTTCCCATATATCCCCTCTTTTCAAAATTTCGTTCTTTCTCTTCTGTACTCGAAGCATAACGAAAATTTTCTCCATCGTCAACGGATCTGGGATATCATGCTCTATCTGGGATAATCGGTACAGATGGCAAAAAATAAGACTTTGTCCTTTGAAATCCGCATTCTTTTTGCTTCCTTCATACAAACAAAGTCTTTTTTATTGCGTTCTATGAGGTAGTTATCAAAAGGTCTTTTGACACTGATATCATTTTATCGGAAACACTGCCTCTGCGCAAAACAAATCTCCTGTCTCATAATACTTTAACGCACCACCTACCTTTTCCATCGTCCGTTTTACACTTTTATGCCCAATCCCGTGGCTGCTTGTATCTTTCTTCGTCGTATTTAAACTTGAATTTTCATTTAAAACAGATTTCTCTATTTTGTTTTGAATCTCCAACCGAAGATATCCCATTTTTTCCTCTACAAAAATTATAATTTCTTTCTTCTCTGTAACTTTCCGCTCTGCTTCAATCGCATTATCCATAAGATTTCCAAACACAGTGCAAAACTCCAAATCATCAATTCCTTCCATTTTGCTCAGAATCGTACATTTCACATCTACTTTTTCACTTCTCGCAAAAGTAATTTTTGTATTAATCATAGAATCCACATAACTGTTTCCGGTCTGAATCAGTGTCTGCACATCTTCAATTTTCTGATTAATTTTTTCCCATACCTTTACCATTTCCGACTGCGGCATGGTCTCCATTGCCTCTTGCAGAGGTAAAAGATAATTTTTCAAATCATGTTTAAATTCTCGTAATTCCTCATTACTTCTCTTAATAATTTCCATACTTTCCTTTGAATATTTCTCTTTTTCTTTCATCAGTTCATATTCTAGCTTTGTTTGATTATCCTTGCTCATTTGCTGTACTATAAAGTACATAATCAGGCACATCAGCCAGATACAGCATACGCACAGCAAAATCCATTTCTGTTCCTGCATCTGCACACTTGGCAGATCTCTTACTACCAAAATCATAGTATCTCCCGCAATAATTGAGAAAACAAGGTTGCATCCCATGACAATCCATTGCCAGCTTATCAGATTCTCTCGTTCAAACAAAAGACTATTTAGTAATTTACCAACAAAAAAATAAGAAATTTTTGATAATAGCACGAGCGCAATTCTTACTGTATCCTGATCTTGAATAAACGATGCAACACTTTCTTGAAGGATAAAACTGCCGCCGAAAAGGATCGCTGTGTTTACCATCATCAATACTGCTCTCGCAACTACCGCTGCAGTAACCTTTCTCAGAACACTTCCCTGTGTACCCACCATCAAATAGACAAAAAGCCAAATCAATGTGATCCACATTTCCCACCTGTCATATAACGCAGGATACTTTTCCAACGCAGGAAAGATTAGCCCAAATAGCACTGCAATTCCCCACAAAACTTTACCTTTTTTCCCTCTGGGTTTCTGCTGCATAAAATCCATGCAGAATTCCAACAAAAGTATGTTTTCCCAAACAGAAATTGCAAGTTCAAAGACCTTCCAAAATGCTGCACTCATTCCATCACCACTCCCATAATTTTCATTCGAACCTGATTCAGATAATTTCTGCTGACAGGAATGCTTTTCCCGTTCAATAGCAGAAGTTCTTTTTCGCGCAACCGATATACATAGTTCATGTTAACCAAATATCCTTTATGTGTCCTTACAAATTTATGCGCTTCTAGTTTTTTCTCCGCTTCTGACATTTTCATCCTTACGCGAATCGCCTCATCCCTCGTATCTTTTTCCCGATAAAAAAGCAGATAGTTCTTCTCGCTCTCCACAAACCAGATATCACGCAATGCAAGTTTTACACTCTGACGCCCTGTCTGCAGTTCTATTTGGGGAACTTTCTTTCCTGCCTTTTTCTGCAGTTCCAGCAACTGCGGCTCCAGTTCCTCATCCAGATGTGCCTTGCGGATAAAAAAGAATGGATGATACACCAATGACTGAAACACCAGATCATCCTTATTCGATACAAACACAATGCAACATTCCCTGTTCCACTTTTTCAGATACGATGCAACCTCAAATCCATTCACTTCCGGCATATCGATATCAATAAAAAAAACAGAAATCTCATCAAGATTTTTGATTCCTTCCAGCATCTCCTTCGCAGATACGTAGCACTCCATTTCCACTGCAATCTTATGTTTCTGACATAAACCTCGAATTCTGATTTCCAGTTTATCTAAAAATGCTTTATCATCATCGCATAAAATTAAATTCATTATTTTCCCCCATACTCTTCTTATCGAAGATTCTACTTCTCAACAGCATACCAAATTTTTTGTTTTCTCTCAAGCAATCCGGGACAACCCGCAGTATTTGGGATAAACCGCAACGCAAAACAACACCCGAATCATTATAATTGTTCCTAAAAAAAGAGACTCCCGTTTCCAGGAATCTCTTTCTTCTTAAATAGAATTGCTGTGTGTTACGCCACGACATCCTCAAACTGCGAATTGTAAAGGTTTGCATAGAACCCATTCTTCGCGAGCAGTTCTTCATGGCTGCCCTGCTCGATGATATCTCCGTCCTTCATGACAAGAATCAAATCCGCATCGCGAATCGTAGACAGCCGATGGGCAATGACAAAGCTTGTTCTGCCCTTCATCAGGTTATCCATTGCTTTCTGGATCTCGATCTCTGTTCTGGTATCAACGGATGAGGTCGCCTCATCGAGAATCAGGATCTTATTGTCTGCAAGAATTGCTCTTGCGATCGTCAGAAGCTGTTTCTGTCCCTGGGATACATTGCTTGCATCCTCATTCAGCTCCATCTGGTAGCCGCCCGGCAGGGTCTGAATGAAATGGTGTGCTCTTGCAGCCTTCGCCGCTGCAATAACTTCCTCATCCGTGGCATCTGGCCGACCGTAGCGGATGTTTTCCATGATACTGCCTTTGAATAGCCATGTATCCTGCAGCACCATACCAAAGGCATCGCGAAGCTCTCTGCGGTTGAAATCCCTGATATTGTGGTCATCCAGAAGAATGGCTCCGCTGTTTACATCATAATAACGCATCAGCAACTTAACCATCGTTGTTTTTCCTGCTCCGGTCGGGCCGACAATGGCAATTTTCTGGCCCGGTTTTACCTTCGCGCAGAAATCATGAATGATGATCTGATCCGGATTGTATCCGAACTGTACATGATCAAAGGTTACCGCTCCTGTTACCGTCCCAATATCAGCCGGATTTTCCGTGGTCTGATCCTCTTCCTCTTCGTTCAGGAATTCAAAGACACGCTCGGATGCCGCCGACATCGACTGTACCATGTTGATCACCTGCGCAATCTGCTGGATTGGCTGGGTAAAGTTTTTTACATACTGGATGAATGCCTGGATGTCACCGATTGTAACCACGTTTCGGATCGCCAGCAGACCTCCGGTCAGTGCTACACAGGCGTAGCCCAAATTCCCGACAAACATCATAATCGGCTGCATCATACCGGATAAAAACTGCGATTTCCATGCGGAATCATAGAGAATGCTGTTGGTTTTCTCGAACTCCTCAATGGTATCCTTTTCACGGTTAAATGCCTTAATTACAAGATGGCCGCCGTAAACCTCCTCCACCTGTCCATTGATGTGACCCAGATATTCCTGCTGGTCACGGAAGAATTTCTGGGATTTCTTCGTCACCAGTCCGATCAGTCCCATAGAAATTGGCAGGATCACAAGTGCGATCAGTGTCATCAGTGGGGAAATACTCAGCATCATGATCAGAACACCGACCAGCGTTGCCACGGATGTGATGATTGTGGTAATGCTCTGGTTCAGTCCCTGACCCAGTGTGTCGACATCGTTGGTAATACGTGAGAGCACTTCGCCATAGGTGCGGCTCTCAAAATATTTCATCGGCATGCGGTTGATTTTCTCCGAAATTTCCTTTCGGAGCCGATAGCATACTTTCTGGGTAACGCCGGTCATGATCCAGCCCTGGATGAAGCTGAACAGGGCGCTCATCAGATACAGACCAAGGGTAAACAGCAGAATTTTTCCGATTTTCGTAAAGTCAATGCTGCCTGTCCCTCTGATTTTTTCCATCAGTCCCTCGGACAATGCCGTTGTTGCTTTTCCGAGGATTTTTGGTCCCGCAACGTTGAACACAGTCGAGCATGCGGCACAGAGCATAACGACAAAAATCGCAATTTTATATTTTCCGATGTACTGTGCAAGCTGTTTGATCGATTTTTTCAGATTTTTCGGCTTCTCGCCCGGCTGCATGCCGCGGCCCATGCCTCCCATCGGTCCTCTTTTGCGCGGCTGCTGATTTCTCTTGTCACTCATGGTCAGCCACCTCACTTTCTATTCCAAGCTCCTTTGCCGAAAGCTGGGATTTTGCAATCTCCTGATAAACCTTACAGTTCTTCAGCAGTTCTTCATGTGTACCTTTTCCGACTACCTTTCCGTCATCAAGCACCAGAATCTGCTCCGCATGGAGAATCGTACTGATTCTCTGTGCCACGATGATCACGGTGCTGTCTTTGACATTCTCCGCCAGTGCTTTTCGAAGCGCCGCATCCGTTTTCAGATCAAGTGCAGAAAAGCTGTCATCGAAAATAAAGATTTTCGGATCCTTTGCAATCGCACGCGCAATCGCCAGACGCTGTTTCTGTCCGCCGGACACATTTGTTCCGCCCTGGGAAATCGCGGTCTCATATTTATCATCTTTTGCTTCAATAAACTCTGTTGCCTGCGCAATCGCTGCTGCTTTTTCGATCTCGGCATCGGTTGCATTTTCTTTTCCGAAGCGCAGATTCGATGCGATCGTTCCCGAGAACAGCACGCCTTTCTGCGGCACAAAGCCAATCTCGTCGCGCAGCTCCTTCATGGTAATGTTTCGGATATCTTTTCCGTCCAGGGTAATCTGTCCGCCCGTCACATCGTAAAGACGTGGAATCAGGTTTACCAGCGTTGATTTTCCGCAGCCGGTACTGCCGATAATTGCCGTTGTCTTTCCCGGCTCCGCCACGAAATCAATATCATGCAATACATCCTCTTCCGCTCCCGGATACCGGAAATTGACATGGCAAAAGCGAACAACACCATTGTGTACGTCTAATTTTTCCGGCGTTTTAGCATCCTGAATCGAAAGCTCTGTCCGGATAACCTCATCGATACGACCTGCAGCAACCGCAGCACGCGGCAGCATGATAGACATCATCGTCAGCATCAGGAAGGACATAACAATCATCATGGCATACGTAATGAACGCTGTCATTGCGCCGACCTGCATCGTACCCTCATCGATTCTGTGTGCACCAAACCAGACAATTCCTACGGTCAGTACATTCATAATCATCATCATGCCGGGCATCATAAAGGTCATGACACGGTTGGTAAACAGTGTCGTTCCGGTCAGCTCTCGGTTTGCCGTATCAAAACGCTCCTCTTCTTTATCCTCTCTTCCGAATGCACGGATAACGGAAAGTCCGGTCAGAATCTCACGGGAAACCAGGTTGATGTTATCGACCAACTTCTGCATCTTTTTGAATTTTGGCATTGTAATAGATACAAGCAGCATGACATAGCTGATAATCACAATAATTGCCAGTACGATAATCCAGCCCATGCCGGCGCCCGTTTTTATCACCTTGATAACACCGCCAATACCAAGAATCGGCGCATACGCAATCATGCGCAGCAGCAGCACCGATACCATCTGGATCTGCTGGATATCATTTGTACTTCTCGTAATCAGAGACGCGGTAGAGAATTTATCCATTTCCGCATTGGAAAATCCGACAACCTTTTTGAATACCTGATCTCTCAGATCGCGACCGATCCCGGCAGCAACACGGGAGGCAAACAGTCCGACAAAAACCGTTACCACCCCCATCAGAAGTGCCATGCCGACCATCTTAAGACCCGCCGTCAGAAGATACGACTTCTGAATCCGGTCGATATCAAGTCCCGCCGCTTTATCTGCGGAAACTGCATAGGCAATTCCCATCGATTTTACCAGCGAGCTTCCCATCGTGTCGAGCGTTTTTTCCATGCCATCGCGCATCGAAAGCACGTCATCTTTCTCCATTTGTCCACTCTCGAGCATGGATGCAAAAATCGGACGGACATCCACACAGGTCACTTCTGCCTTGTTTCCATCCTCATCTTCTTTTTCCTGCCGGAAGCTCTTCAGCTCCACATGCATCATCTCTCCGATCTGCTCTATCGTCATGTTTTCAAACACGGACGCATCCTGACCGGTCTGCTGTGCCACGAGCTGTTTGAAGGCAGTTTCTTCCATCGCACCCATCTGGTAATTCATAAGGAGTGCAACGGTCAGCGTTTCATCCGCTGTATCTAGTTCTTTTTCGGAAGCTTTGTTCCGTTCGTAATAGCCGTCCTTTTTCGTATAAAGGCTTTCCCACAAGTCTGCCTCATCATCCGTCATGATAAACTTTGCTGTCTGAAATTCTTCCTCTGTGATTCGTTTCGGTGTAACGTGCTCAACACCGCTGTTCTGAATGCCCACATCGATGATATCAGATGTGTACGACGGGAGCGACAGGTCGCACCACGCCTGGACAAACAAAAGCATAAGAATCACGAGAATCGATTTCCAGTACGGGAGCATATTCTTGAAAATCTTACTCATTTTTTCCCCTTTCTGTCTTTCTCGTACATCGTTTTCGGGTTTCAATTTCTTTTTCTGCAATCTCATAGATACGATCCAGATAAGCAACCAGCTGATCTACATCCTCTTCCTTTAACTGTGACATCACAGAGCAGCCAAAATCCTGCATTCTGTCCCGTACCTCTTCCCCCTTTTTCCAGCCCTTCTCTGTCAGACTGATATATGTATTCCTGCGGTCTTTTTTGTCAACGCTCCGCTCTACATATCCTTTTTCCTCCAGTCCGCGCAGTGTGCGCGACACAGCCGGCGGAAGTGTTTTGGTCTTCGCCGCCAGCTCTGAGCTTGTAATTTTTCCGTTTTCTCCCATTTGCAAAATCGCACCCATAACGGAAAATTCGGAACTGCTGAGTCCCGGAATCAGGTCTGATACGTTCAGTTTTTTAAACTGGTGCACCGCACGAAACAGTTTTTCAAATGCATCTCTCATGTTTTCCCCCTCCTTTTGCCGCAAATGTTTAACAGTGTTATTTATTTACTTGTGTTAAATAATAACACCGGTAAATTTCCATGTCAAGAAATCTGTCGGTGTTTATGTTTTTTTTAGAAATCAGGCCACTCAAATAGAATTTGACAAACGCTGCCATTTTGTTTAGATTAGAAGCAAATACGAAAGGACATCTTCATTCCCATGCCAGGTTTTATTTTACATCTCACCGCAGCCCAAATGCTGTTAAAGCACCTCCCGTCCCACCCGGATTTTCCATATCCGATTTCATCGGTAAATGATTTTCTGATCGGAAATCTTCTGCCGGATGCGACGCAGCAGAAAGAATCCTCCCATTTCCGCGATCCGCTTTACCGCGAAAAAATGATGGTATTCCCGGATCTTACACGGTTTACAGCGAAATACCGTTCACTTCTGCCAGATTCGAGCGCACTGGGATATTATTTTCATCTTTATATTGACCGGAAATTCTTTAAGGATTTCATTCCGCAGATTGTGGAATTTTATAATGCGGATGGAGAAATTACAGATATGAGAGATGAGATTGCAACGGTTTATATCAAAAAATCGCGGACATCCATTCCTTTTTCCAGATATCTCACGGAGGAGTATTATTACGGGGACTATACACGAATGAATACATATCTTATCAACCGCTATTGCATCCCGCTCGATCTCGATCCCAACGTCACGAACCCTGGAATCGCAGAAATTCAGTATGAGAACGTCCAACAGGTACTTGACCTCCTCCATCACTTCCTCTCCGTCCCGCCGGAAGCCGCGCAGGATCTGAAGGTCTTTCCGCTTGAAGAACTGCTTGCGGCACTGGAACAATATGTAGAAGAGTTTTTGGCTGTGCCGAATAAATATATTCCATAATTTTCCATTTAAAAAGGAGCAGAACCCACACCGGATTCCGCTCCTTTTTCAGAATGTAATTTTTCCGTTTCCTCTTACACTACATCTTGAACGATCCCTTCTCTGTCATCCGTATCCATTTGTTTTTTTCTTCGATATTCCGTTGGTGTCCTCCCATAATATTTCTTAAATGTTTTGCAAAAATAATCCATATTTTCAAATCCCGTCTCGCCGGAAATTACAGTTATCTTTTTCTCCGTCGTGGCCAGAAGCTTTGCAGCCTCCTGCAGACGATACTTCACCAGATAATGCACCGGCGTATCGTGAAGATATCTTCGGAACAGATTCAATGCCGTACTTTTGCTCACCATAGCCTGCCCGGCGATATCCTCCAATGTAAGATCTTGTCGGAAATTTTGATGAATATATTGCATCATCAGCTGTGTTCTTCCCTGTGAGGATGCCGTATTTTCTCTTTTTTTCTGCAGCACTTCCGAATCCATGTGCAAATAAAGCAAGTGCCACAATTCCTGCGTCAGAAATAAAGTAACCAGTTCCCGGTCTTTGTCTGATTCCTGCGCTTTGAGAATTTTCTGCATGAGCTCCAGTGCTTCTGCCTGCCATTTTATTTCCCTGCAAAAGACAATGCAGTCCACCTTACACGCCTGTATCGGTGCAATGTATTTTTTGTAAATCAGGCTGTCTGCCGGAGCGAGAAATGTCGGTTTCAGAACGAAATTTGGCACAATCGCATGGCCTTCAGAAAAATAGCGATGCAAAATCTTTGAGTTAATAAAAATGCCCGTTCCCTGTCCCAGTGAAAACTGCTTTTCGCCAACCCAGAAGGTTGCTGTTCCCTCCTGTACAAAAACAAACTCAAACTCCACATGCCAGTGCCATTCTACACAATGAAAATCAAACAACGCAAGATCGTCGTAATACAATTGAAACGGATACTCACTGTTTCCATGCTGTATCGTTTCCATCATGGTTTCATCCGTTTGGATCTTGTTATAAAATGTATTAAATTCCATCTTTCCCCGCCTCCGTTTTTCAGGCACGCCCCTCTCTATTTTACGATATTATACAATAAACAGACGATATATTCCAGTGAAAGCGACGCCATTTTACGTTATTATACAAAAAGAATCGTTGTCGCTCCATGGAACACGGTGAACGGCAACGAAACGAACACTACGGCCGCAGCAGTTCTGCCATTTTAAAAAACGGAGTATATCATCATGAAAAAGAACTACCACAAAACCTTAATTGCCTGTTATCTTGGATTTATCACGCAGGCAATTTCTGCAAATTTTGCACCTTTACTATTTCTTACCTTTCACAGAACTTACCATATTTCTCTTGGAAAAATTGCGTTTATCTCGACAATATTCTTTTTCACACAACTTCTTGTCGATTTGTTCTGTGCCAGATATGTCGATAAAATCGGTTATCGCAGGTGTGTCGTTGCTTCTGAGATTCTTTCCGCCTGCGGCCTGATTGGACTTGCCTTTCTGCCCAATATTCTGCCAAATGCCTATGCAGGAATTTTGCTCAGTGCCATGATCTATGCCGCCGGAAGCGGACTGATTGAGGTTCTTGTCAGCCCAATCGTAGAGGCTTGTCCGTTTGACAATAAGGACAGCGTTATGAGTCTGCTTCACTCCTTTTACTGCTGGGGGTCTGTAGGCGTCATCTTACTTTCCACTGCTTTTCTGGCAGTTTTTGGTATGGAACGCTGGCCGATCCTCGCATGTATCTGGGCTGTACTTCCACTGTACAATACGTTTAATTTCCTTTCCTGCCCGATTGAATCACTCACCGGAAGCGAAGAAGGACTTACCATTCGTCAGCTGTGCCGTCTTCCCATTTTCTGGATTTCCCTTGTTCTTATGGTCTGCGCCGGAGCAAGCGAGATTTCGATGGCGCAATGGGCTTCCGCTTATGCCGAGTCTGCATTAGGTCTCTCAAAAAGCATTGGAGACATTGCAGGACCGTGCCTGTTTGCTGTGATGATGGGCATCAGCAGAACCTTCTATGGTAAATACGGGGAAAAAATTGACTTAACAAAATTTATGATCGCATCCGGTACACTTTGCCTGATCTGTTATCTGGCTGCAGCTCTCGCACCATATCCTCTTTTAAATCTTATAGGCTGCGTTGTGTGTGGTTTCTCTGTAGGAATTATGTGGCCGGGAACCATCAGTATTTCATCCTCTAAAATTCCACTCGGCGGAACTGCACTGTTTGCACTTCTCGCCATGGCCGGAGATATGGGCGGTTCCATTGGCCCATTTGTTATTGGATTTGTCACACAAAACACCGGCGACGATCTGAAGGCAGGTATGCTGGCCGGCTGCATTTTCCCTGCTGTACTGATTTTGTCTGTTTTTCTGCTCCGACAAAGGAACGCAGAGCAAAAATAAGCACCGAAGAGATACTGTAACGTGTCTCAGACACAGGAGCCGGACAGTCCGGCTCCTTTTTTTCATGTCTCTGCAATATTTCTCACAACTCCCGAAAACAGAATCGATCCGTCCTGCCCCGTGACAAGAAACAGGAATGGACGATCCAGTACGAAGTCGATTTCGTCGTCCGGTATTTCTGCTGCGGTTTCTGAAATGCCGAGTTCTGTATACGCTGCTCCGGTTACTCCGTTTTCGTCGATTTCAAGCATGGCGGCGTGGTCTGCTTTGTTCAGGTATAAATTCTCTTTGTCCCCTGTTAATGGGCTGAAATCTGCCAGATCCGCATCCAGCGCATCCGTTACACCTAGTGCACGCACCGTTTCGATCAGGTCTGTTTTTTCCGATACTTTAAATTTAGGAACAGACAGGTTCACCATAGGGGAATACCAGTTATCACTGCTTTCATCCCGCCGTATAACCTTCATCAGATCCGGATCCGATACCAGTTCATTGACATCGGTATTTTCATCCGGAAGCAGGAAATACATGGATCCGCTGTCCTGAAGGCTAAGGCTGACTGCACGGAAATGTTCGCCCTGGTAGACATCCATCCATTCCGTTTTCTTCATCATGTCCACAGTGGTATCTCCCGCAGCTCCGTGGAAGGTTTCCTTCTCTGTATTCACTTCCCAGAAATTTTCCCTCCACATCGCCTTATAATAGATGGTTGATACCAGTTCAAATACCGTTTCCGGGGCAATCGCCATGTTTTCGGTGTATTCTTTTAAAAGCCCTCCGGTATTATCATCCGTCCAGGTCCGCAGGGCCTGATTCATCTCTTCCGATCCGGGAGTCCCACAGAAGGTCGATGCATAATACTGTTCCGCCAGCCGCTGCAGCGTTGTGTCATTGTATGTTTCCTCACCATCCAGCCACAGCGAATTTGCCAACACACTGTTCAGCGCGGGCGTGTCTGCATAATTGCTTTCCCAGAGTGAAGAAACATTTTCCCGTAAAGTGTCCATGTCCTGCGCACCAAGCATATCCAGAATCTGCTGCCGCGTATTTCCATCCGAAGTTTCCGCCAGCATCGCAAACGCGATATACAGATTGATCGGCGAGCAGACGGTATTTTCATCTTCTGAAACCAGCATTTGTTTCATCAGGTTCTGATAATATGCATCCATTCCCGACTGCAGTTCTGCTGATTTTGCTGTCAACTCCCGGTACGAATCCCACCAGTCCCAGTGTGCATCGCTTTCCATGAATTTCTGTGCATCCATTGTCCGCTCCACAGATGCCGGATAAGCCGCCAGAACCGTCGTTACCCCCGACGGATAACGGACTGCAGAACCCTCCCGACCGTTTCTCCATGCCGCAACCCCCAGCACAGCTCCGCCGATGATCACCGCGCAGGCTGCGGCGGCCGTCCATTTTTTCCATACGCCTCTTCGCGGGTGGCGATCACTCCGTGCTTTTTCCACCATACCAGGCTCCAGATTTCCCAGCACTTCAAACAATTCTTCTTTCTTCATAATTCGAACCCCCTTTCCGTCAAGTGTGTATGCAATTTTCCACGGATCCGGTTTAATGAAACTGAAATATAATTTTCACTTCTTCCCAGCCGCTCCGCGATTTCACCGATACTGTCTACATACCAGTACCGCAGGACAAACATGCATCGTTTCTCCTCCGGCAGCTTCTGCAGAAACTGATTGATCTCCGCGATCAGTTCTTTCATCTCCCACTGCCTCTCGATATCATCTTTTCCCGAAACACATTCTTCCAGCTCGTCCAATACCGCATCCATCTGACTTTCTCCGCGTTTTTTGCGATGCATTTTTCTATACAGATCAAACGAAAGATTTCTCGTTATTTTTCCAAGAAATGTGGATAACAGAGACGGCCGGTGCGGCGGCATAGCGTTCCACGCGTGAAGCCAGGTGTCGTTGACACATTCTTCTGCATCCGCCGGATTCTGCAGAATATTCTGTGCAATGGACGTACAGTATGTACCATATTTCATCGCAGACTCGCTGATCGCTGTTTCGTTCCTGTCCCAGTACATTTGGACAATATGAGTATCCTCCATATGGAAATCCCCCCTTTCACCTATCATCACGCCATTTTGCAGAAAATCTTACACTTTTCAAAAGAAATTTCGGTTCAAAAAAGGGCGTGACCAAAGCCACGCCCTTCCATTCTTTTATTTTCTTTATGCCAGAATCGGTTTCAAAGCCTCTGCGAGTTTTTCTTTCTCTGCTTCTGCCTCTGCCAGATCCTTGCCAAGTGTTGTGTAGTATACTTTGATCTTCGGCTCTGTTCCGGACGGGCGGACGATGACGGTTTCACCGTTTGCCAGTTTGTAGATCAGAACGTTTGCGGATGGGAGTCCGGTTTCTTCCGGTTTCTCGTAATCGGTTACTTTGACAACAGCGGAACCTGCGATCTCGGTCAGCGGCTCTTTTCGAAGGCCATCCATAATACCGGCCATCTTGTCCATTCCGCTAAGTCCCGGGAACTCGAAACTGTCTACTTTGTTCAGGTAGCGGCCATACTCGGCATAGATCTCTTCCAGTCTCTGTTTCAGAGAGCTTCCGATGCTTCTGTAGTAAGCTGCCATCTCGCAGATCAGCATGGAGCCGATGACTGCGTCTTTATCTCTTACATACGGGCCAGCCAGGTATCCGTAGCTCTCCTCGAATCCGAAGATGAAGCGGTCTACTTCGCCGTCTGCTTCCAGGTTTGCAATCTGATCGCCGATCCATTTGAATCCGGTCAGAACGCTGCGGAGCTCTACGCCGTAGTGCTCTGCAACTGCATCTGCCAGCGGTGTAGACACGATGGATTTTACAGCAACCGGTTTCTCCGGCATGGTGCCTTTCTCGATGCGGCCTGCGCAGATGTAGTCGAGAAGCAGAACGCCGACTTCGTTTCCGGTTACCAGCTCATAGCTTCCATCCGGGCATTTCATGGCGATACCAACGCGGTCTGCATCCGGGTCGGTTGCCAGCATCAGGTCTGCGCCGGTCTCTTTTGCAAGATCCAGGCCTTTTTCCAGTGCTGCAAAGATTTCCGGATTCGGATAGCTGCAGGTTGTGAAGTATCCGTTCGGATACTCCTGCTCCGGAACGATGGTAATATCGGTGATGCCGATGTCTTTTAATACGCGCGTAACCGGTACAAGACCAGATCCGTTCAGTGGGCTGTAAACGAGCTTCAGTCCGGCGGTTTTACACAGACCCGGACGAACCTGACGGGATTCGATTGCTTCATACAGGGCATTCTTGCAGTCTTCTCCGACAAAACGGATCAGTCCTTCTTCCACGCCCTCTGCGAACGGCATATATTTTACGCCGGTCAGGATGTCGGTCTTCTGAATCTCTGCATATACAATTGCAGCAGCATCGTCGGTCATCTGGCATCCGTCCGGACCGTAGGCTTTGTAGCCGTTGTATTTTGCCGGGTTATGGGATGCAGTGACCATGATACCTGCGTTGCAGTTATAGTAACGGGTTGCAAAGGAAAGTGCCGGTACCGGCATCAGTGCATCGTAAATTCTGACTTTGATTCCGTTTGCAGCCAGAACGCCTGCTGCTGTTTTTGCGAAAACATCGCTCTTGATACGGCTGTCATAGCTGATGGCTACGGTCTGGTTTCCGCCCTGTGTTTTTACCCAGTTTGCAAGACCCTGTGTTGCCTGACGTACTACATAGATATTCATACGGTTTGTTCCTGCGCCAAGTACACCACGAAGTCCTGCGGTTCCGAATTTCAGAGATACAGCAAAACGGTCCTTGATCTCCTCATCGTTTCCTTCAATCCGTGCCAGCTCCGGGTTTAGATCTGCGTCTTCCAGATCAGCTGCCAGCCATCTCTTATACTCTTCCAGATACATATCTTTTTTTCTCCTGTCTATTCTTTATTTGTAACTATTCAGAGCCATGCGAAAGAGAAGAAAATCGTGAATCATGCTTGCATGAATAAGCGGTTTTCTGGAATTTCATATGGCGAGAAGCAACATCGAGATGCAGCGCAAGCGGAATCGAGATGGGGTTCTGAATAGTTACCTTTCTTTTATGTCTCACTCTTATATCCCCATGTAGCGCCACATAAATGTATGTATAGTCATAATATACCATAACCGCCCCAAAACAGCAATTATTTTTGGTGATTTAAGCAAAATTTTACCGCTATTTTTCTCTGTTTTTCGACTCTATCCGCCGTTTTCAGACAGAATAGGATTTAAAAAAACGGGAACCACAATAACGATTCCCGCTTTTTGTCTGCCTTATGAGAGTAAACGATACCGCAAAGCGGCGCTTTCAGATTGCGGAAAGGGGATTTCAAGCACGCTCCGGTCTGTGATTGTAGTCAAATCCACATTTTTCCAAAAATGCCCGCGCGATCACAGTTGCTCCGATCTGATTTGGGTGGATTCTGTCCCAGGCAATGTAAGAAGAATGGCGGTATTGGAAGTAATCATTAAAAACAGCCTGCAGATCAATGAAACAGCAGCCATATTTTTCGGCCAGCTCGCGGCAGATTGCCCCATACGTATCCATACGTTTTCTCATCCAATCCTCTGCATTTGGTTCCATGTAATATGGGGTCATGAGAAAAACACCTTTTACGTTATCTTTTACGGAAAGAATCATCTTCTCGACGTTGGAACGGTACTCCTCCGGCGATACCTGCTCGTCCGGGATAGCCGGGCTGTCGAACTGTCTCCAGACGTCGTTGATGCCGATACAGATGGATACCCAGTCCGGTTTTAAGGATACGACATCACGGTCGAAGCGCTGCAGCAGGTCGCGGCTTGTGTTTCCGCTGATACCGGAGTTTGTCACGCGAAGATATATCTCCGGGTAGAATGCTGCGAGCATGTTCTCGACAATTCGAACGTAGCTCTTTCCGACATTTTCAAATAAACCTTCCCCCACCGGCTGTGCACTTTCCATATCCGTTACGGAATCTCCTGCAAATACAATCCGGTCCATGTGATTAAAAATCATTTCTTTGCCTCCCTTGGTCATAATAATAGATCAAAAAAAACTTCCAAATCCCATTATAATCTTGTAATTTCGACGGTACAAGGCAGATTTTGTAAATTTAAAGCGATTTTAAAGCGATCCAGACAAAAAAACGACTGCGAAGCACCGTTTTTCAGCGCCCCGCAGCCGGGAAATTTCTTTTTTTGCAACGATTCAGAGCCATGCGAAGCCGAAGAAAAATCGCGAAACACGCTTGCATGAATGAGCAATTTTTCCGGAGTTTCATATAGCGAAAAGCAACATCGAGATAAGGCTCTGAATCGTCACCATTTTTTTAGTGAATAACGCTCAGTTTTCAATCCCATCCATATACGCATTGTAAATCGCCGGATCAATATTCTCCTCAATCGACTTATACACACTCTTCGATGCCTCTCGGATCTCCGCTCTTGTCTGGTCATCGAGTGTCAGAATCTTCGTTCCGCTCTCCTCGATCGTCGCGATCTTGTCGGCGATACGGGCATCGGACTGCTCTCTTGCGTACTCGGTCGCAATCTTTGCGGCCTCTGTCATGATCTCCTGCTCGTCTTCCGGCAGATCCCGGAAGAAATCGTCGTTGACAATCAGGGAAATCAGATGCGGCAGATGGTTCGTTTCCACTACGTAATCCTGCTGCTCATACAGATTATTCGAAACGATGACCTCATACGGGTTCTCCTGCGCATCAATCGTGTGCTGCTGCAGGCCGATGTAAACCTCACTGAAGCTCATCGGCGTCGGGTTGGCACCGATGGCTTTCCAGAATGCCAGATGGTAGCTGTTCTCCATGGTACGGATCTTCTGACCCTTGAAATCCGAAAAGCTGTAAACCGGCTTATTCGTACTCATGACACGAAATCCCTGATCTGCCATACCGAGCAGGTGATAGCCGCCTTCTGTGTAAACATTGCTGATCAGCTCGTAAAACTCCGGATTATCAATCTTCTCACGGCATTCATCGAGAGAATCAAACACACACGGCAAATCAAACACGGCAAGATCCCCCATAAAAGAAACCTGCGGTGCCGTATTCTGTACGACAAACGGAATATCGCCGTCAGCACACGTTTCCAGCAGATCGCGGTCGCCGCCAAGCGTTGAGTTTGCGTAAACCTGAATTTTCATCCTTCCATCGCTCAGCTCTGAAATCTCTTCCGCAAACTTCTCAGCGAAGATCTGCGTTACCGTGTCCTCCGGGCTCGCCGTTGCCAGCGGCCAGGAATAGCGCTGTGTCGTCTCTCCATCGGAAGAGCCGCAGCCGGCAAGCGATGCGCCAAGCGCAATGACAGCGGCAAGTGCCGTCACTTTTCGGAAAAGCTTTTTCTTTTTTGTCATCTTTTTCATCGTCCTTCGCTCCTCCTTATAAAATTCCAATCGAAATCGCCGGAATAAACGTAATCAGCAGCAGTGCCACAAGGAAGAAACCGATCATCGGCATAGCCTTCTTTGCGATCTGCATGACCGGAACCTCGGTCAGGGAGCTTGCCACGAACAGGTTGACGCCGATCGGCGGTGTTACGAAACCGATCGCAAGGTTGACAACCATGATGACACCAAACTGAATCGGATTCATGCCGATCGCCTGTACAATCGGCAGAAGGATCGGCGTCAGAATCAGAATCGCCGGGGTCGTATCCATAACCATTCCGACAATCAGCAGGAATACATTGATGATCAGAAGGATCGCAACCGGGCTGTGGAAGTTGTTCAGGATAAACTCGCTGACCGTCTGCGGTACCTGCATCAGCGTCAGCACACGGGAAAATGCCGTCGATGCCGCCAGAATAAACAGGATCGGGGTGAAGGTACGAATCGCCTCAACCAGAATGGACCAGATGTCGCGGATGCGGATACTCCTGTACACAAAAAGGCTGATGATCAATGCATAGAATACGGAGATAACAGCCGCCTCAGTCGGGGAAGCGACACCGCTGTAGATACAGCCAAGGATGATCACCGGACTGAGCAGTGCAAAAAAGCTCTCTTTTAAAACGCGAAGCAGGCCTTTGTCATGCAGCACTTTGACTTCTGCATGGATCTTCTCTTTGTCCTCCCCATACCGTTTGCAGTGATAAACGGCATAAACCATCAGCAGCAGACCGATCATCAGACCCGGTACAATTCCGGCAAGGAACAGGTCACTGACCGAAGCGCCGGAAGCCATACCGTACATGATGAACGGAATACTCGGGGGAATGATAACGCCAAGGCCGCCGGCAACTGCCACAATCGCTGTGGAGAATGTCAGATCATAACCAAGGGTAGTCAGAATCGGGATTGTCATGCTTCCGACAGCAGCAACGGTCGCCGGAGCGGAACCGGAAATCGCACCGTAAAAAAGGCAGGTGACGATAACCGCGCACGGCATACCTGCGGTGAATTTTCCGAGAAAATAGGCAAAGACATCAAACAGTTTTTTGGAGATGCCTCCCTTAGCCATGATGATACCGGAGAGGACGAACATCGGAACTGCCAGCAGAGGGAAGGAATCGAGTCCTCCGAACATGGCACGGATCAGATATTTGGCTCCTACCGTAAAAGACGGGTCAAACACCGACGGAAGCACAGATGTGATTCCAAGTGTAATCGATACCGGAACAGCGATGACCAGCAATGCAACAAAAATCAGAAATAATACTACGACTGGCATTAGCGTTCCTCCTCATTCGAATTTTTAATCGTATGGATGCGGTTGTCGATACCCGCGTTCAGGGCATTTTCTGTGGCGTTATCTGCTCCGGCATTTGCCTCGATGAAGGACTCCGGCGTATTTCGCTCCGGATGCGCCGGGTCGAAAACATTCTCACCGCGTGCCACACGGAACTCGATCATCCACCGCTGCAGAACGCGGAATGCAACCAGCACAAAGGAGACGAGCGGTGCTGCCTGGATAAAGTACATCGGAATTTTGCAGGCCGGGGAAAGCTGGCCGCTTTTAACTGACGACATCATATAAGAAAAAGCAAACGGAATCATATAGATGAAAAAAATCAGTTCAAACGTATGATTCACAATTTTGAAGATGGCTTTTCCTCTCCGCGGGAAAATCGCAACAAACTGCTCGATCTTGATGGAAAGGCATTTTTTGCTGCAGTAGCTGACGCTTAAAAAACCGCACCAGATAAAAATATATCTGGTCAGCTCTTCCGACCACGACAGCGACATGCCAAGGACGTAGCGGCAGAAAACCTGAATTCCCATGATCAGCGTCATGGCGATCAGACCGATCACAAGAAGAAATTCTTCCAAGTTTTCATCCAGCCAGTGAAATACTCTCTTCATAAAAGGCATACCTCCGTTAAATTTATAACAGAACAATAATACAAAAGGGACATCGGCATCAACAGCAAAGCTAAAAATACCGGTGTCCCCTAAAGAAAAAACGGTTACATGGCTTTGTGAAGCAGATCCAGAACGGTGCTCAGATCATTCACACCCATCTGACCCGGTGCGGATGCTTTCTTTGCCGCGCCGAAGGTCATGGAAGAGCCAAACACCTCACCGCAAAGACGGCTGATCACGCCGGTGCCTGCCATCGACATGGTGATGATCGGTCTGTCCGCATAATTGGTGGTCATTTCCTCTGTTGCCGCAAGCAGGGTCAGAACGTCTTTCTTATTCTGCGGCATAACAGCGATCTTCGGAATATCTGCGTTCATATCCTGCATTTTGCGCAGTCTGTAGATGATGTCTGCTTTTGCAGGAGTTTTGAAGAAATCATGGTTGGAAGCAACAACCTTTACGCCTGCAGCGTGTGCGCCGTCGATGATTTTCTTTACGATCTCATCTCCGGTGAAGATCTCAACGTCAATCAGATCAACGTATCCGGTCTGTGCTGCCTTGATGTTCAGCTCAGCGTATGCTTCCGGCTCGATAGCTTTCTCGCCGCCCTCTTTGGAGGTACGGAACGTCATCAGAATCGGAATATTGCCGAGTGCTGCACGAAGGTCTTTTAATGCATCTTCTACCTGTGCGAAGTCGAATACGCCTTCAAACCAGTCTACACGCCACTCTACAACGTCAACTGGAATCGAATGGAAGGTTTTTGCTTCTTCGATGATATCGTTTTTGGTAACTCCTACGATCGGAACGATGATCTTCGGTGCACCGGCACCGATTTCAATATCACGAACTTTTACTGTATTCATGTGTTTTTCCTTCTTTCTTCAATATTAACCCTAACTTTTCTTTTGCAGGCTTTTCTTTTTCACGCCCGGATTACTTGGCTCTTCGTACTCCGCAATCCTTAATCTCATTTTAGTTGTCCTGCTGCGCAAGTTCAACCATTTTTTTATAGCGAATGTTTACAAACAGTCCAAGTGCAACGCCAACTGCGGTCAGAACGATGTTCATGGTCATAACGCCGGACGGCTGCATTTTAGATGCTGCGGTCAGGATGGTGTAGTTGCAAAGAGAAGATGCAATCATAACCAGTGCGGTTACGGTTCCTTTGATTTTCGGGAACAGCATGTTGCAAACGGAAGTTGCGATCTGAAGCAGTCCGCCTGCGCCTGCCCATCCGATAATGAAAGCACCGGCAATCATCAGCGGTTTACTCTGTCCCATCAGGACAGCAATCATAGTTACAAGGCAAATGGCCGGGTAAACAACGATGAAACGAACATCTTTGATTTTTCTGGTCAGGAACGCTGTTACGATCAGTGCCAGCATGGTTCCTGCAGAATAATAGGTCTGCATGATGGACGGATCAGCCCAGCCTACATTCTCTTTTGCAAAGTTCTGTG
>OGIE01001217.1_pt1 | contig 37076 bp, 40 predicted proteins | sample 1571581 | NCBI WGS metagenome assembly OGIE01 (sample SAMEA2582021, study PRJEB24529) | metagenome | biome: Human gut stool | place: China | collected 2011 | reverse complement strand
TTTCAAGAAAGGGGCCAGAGCTGCTGAAAAAGAAATAAACAAGAAATTCAAATCGGAACAGATATGAAACAGACAACCACGTCCGAATTTAAATATTGGCTCCGGATACATGGCATCCAATTAAAATGGTTGGGTACTGGTACCAAAAACAATCCAATCAAGATTAAATCAAAAAAAAGAAATAAATAACCATGAATAGTGACAGACAGAAGATATTAACTGATTATATTTCTTACATATACACGACAGGAAGGACTTATGATACTGTCGGGAAATATATCAAGCATGTCACGGATTTTTTAGAAATGGCCAAAGAAGTGAACCGCCGTGGCTATTTGAATTATAAACGTGAAAATGCTGATGTCATGGTGCGTCATTCGCTAATGTGTTCAGCTATATGCGATCTATTATCCTATCTCAACATCGGATATGGAAAAAGGGAAAAGGCGGTGAAACCTTTGGAAAAACTTGATGTCATTTCGGATAAGAACAAGAAACAACTTAATGATTTCATTGTGTGGCTGACCGACAACAATGATTACTCTTCTCATACAGTTGATATATATTACACATCAATGAAGAAGTATTTCGAGTATGCCAATGAGGTAAACATGGATAATTGCAGGAGGTTTATAAAAAGTCTCGAAGAAGAAAAATTATCTCCCGCTACCATCCGGTTACGTATTACAGCCATTGAAAAGTTCTCTAAATGGATGAAAAAGCCGATAGAATTAAAGAGACCTAAAATGAAACGTAAGCTGGATATTTCTAATGTTCCTACCGAGAATGAATATAATCGGTTACTGGAGTATCTGAAAACAAAACTCAACAAGGATTACTATTTCTTCATCAAGGTATTGGGTACTACAGGAGCCCGGCTCTCGGAGTTTCAGCAATTCACATGGGAGGATATAGCAATTGGCGAGGTTGTTTTGAAAGGGAAAGGAAACAAGTATCGGCGTTTCTTTTTCCAGAAGCAATTACAACAGGAGGTGAAGGACTATATAAAGGAGACAGGCAAGTCCGGTACTCTTGCTGTCGGGAGATACGGACCGTTGACTCAGAGAGGTTTTTCACAACACCTGAAAGCATGGGGTAAACATTGTGGTATCGATTCAAAAAAAATGCACGCGCATGCCTTCCGACATTTTTTCGCTAAAATGTTCCTGAAAAAAAACAAAGATGTTATTCAACTGGCCGATCTTCTCGGTCATGGAAGTGTAGACACAACAAGAATTTATTTACAGAAAAGTTATGACGAACAAAAAAAAGATTTTAATCGAAACGTTACATGGTAGTGTTGCGCAGCTCAATGAACTGTCATCCATGACCGAAGGGATAGACATCTATGACGATACCGGGCATGTTGACACCGATTTCTTGATCGAAGCGATATCTTGCGTCAGTGCCTTCATGGACGCAAGCAACATAGTTGTAGAAAAAATATCTTCACTGTTAGCGCCGGATGTTCCGATAGCTGAAAAGAAAAAGCAGGCTGACGAAGGCAAAAAATGGAGTGTGGAAGAGATATTGAAACATTGTACTCTTGAGGACGGTGTTCTGAAACTTCCTCAAGTTCAATTTAACAAAAAGTCTTATGCTGAAGCAAAGAAGTGGATAGAAGAAGCCGGCGGCTCATGGCAAGGTGGAAAGGTACAAGGTTTCACATTCCCGTTTAATCCGAAACGTGTGTTTTCCGTTTTGAAAGAGGGTAAACGGTGCAACCTACAGCAGGATTACCAGTTTTTTGAAACTCCGTCCGATGTTGCCGACTGGCTGGTTATGCTTGCCGGAGGAATACATGAAAATGATACGGTATTGGAGCCGAGTGCCGGCCGCGGTGCTCTCATTAAAGCCATTCATAGGGCTTGTCCTTCCGTAACAGTGGAATGCTATGAACTGATGCCGGAAAACAGAGAGTTTTTGCATTCGTTGGAAAATGTGATACTCCTTGATGAAGACTTTACGAAAGACAGTGTAGGGCATTACACTAAGATTATTGCAAATCCTCCGTTTTCCGGTAATCAGGATATAGAGCATGTCAGGCTTATGTATGATCGATTGGAAGAAGGCGGCACGCTTGCAGCAATAACTAGCCAACACTGGAAATTCGCTTCGGAAAAGAAATGTATTGATTTCCGCAACTGGCTGAAAGAAGTACATGGAGAAGTGTTTGAAATCAGCGCAGGCGAGTTTAAAGAGAGTGGAACAACTGTTAGTACAATGGCGGTAGTTATAAAAAAATAATTCAAAATGGACCATAAATGAGTAAAACAACAATTTATTACCTATTCCTAGTAGTAATATATGTGCTGCTGGAATAGGTCTGTGTTTTGTTAGTCGTGGTAAAGTAACAGACATCAAAACAGAAAAAGAGGAACAAAAATGAAAATAACCCATCCCAGACCAAGAGAGTCGCCCGATCATACAGGATCTTTGAGAATATTAATATAGTCCTAACAATTACCTGTCAAACAATGATAACATTGAATAAATTGGCGAAGAGATGCCTTGAAACAGCAATGCGCAAAGGTAAAATCAATAATTATACCTCCAGGCGTGCCTTTATCTTATTGATTTCTGTCAAATGGAGGGAATTGCTTGAAGCTTCGAAATATCACAGCAAGCATCTGCCCGGCTATTCAGAACAGGAGATTGCCGCTGCAGGTATCATCATTTCCACCATAACTTATCTAAGCCGTATCGGATGCGCAAACATCGAGCAACTGATCAAGGATACGATAGAGTTCAATGACAACAAGGATGAATAGGTGTTGTGACTGACTTGAGTGATGTTGATTTTAAGTGTAGTTGATAAATAGTGAGTTATGACAAAAAACATTTCTATAAAGCTGTTGGACTTCAACAAGGGCCAGCTCGCCGGGCTTCCGAAGAACCCACGTTTCTTCCGGGACTATCGCTTCGAAGCGATGAAAAAAAGTATTTCCGACTCTCCTGAGATGCTTGATCTCCGTGAACTTATCGTTTTTCCATCAGAAGGCAGATACATTGTCGTTTGTGGTAACCTGCGTTTACGTGCCTGTAAGGATTTGGGCTATAAAGAACTTCCCTGCAAGGTGCTGCCAGACGATACACCCGTAGCCAAGCTTCGTGAATACGCCACAAAAGATAATGTAAGTTTCGGTGAGAATGATATGGATATTATGGAAAACGAGTGGGATAAGGCTGAGTTACAGGACTGGGGTATTGAGTTCGCTCCAGAAAAGGAAAAGGATGAATTCAAGGATCGTTTCAACGCCATATCGGATGACAACGCCCTGTATCCTCTCATTCCCAAATATGATGAGAAACATGAACTATTCATCATTATTTCCGGTAATGAGGTGGACAGCAACTGGCTCCGTGAACGGTTGGATATGCAGCACATGAAATCCTACAAGACCGGCAAGATAAGCAAATCGAATGTCATTGATATAAAAGATGTACGCCATGCCTTGCAAAATAGTAATTCCAAGCCATAAAAGGCATGACAGAGTGTTCGCCAAAAAGCTGGTGAATGATCCCATTGTCTGTGTGGCCGAGAGCCAAGCAGACCTGTATCGTGAATTTAACCCGGATTGCGAGATTGTCACCCATCCCGATGACATCATTGGTCTTATCCCCAAACGTAATTGGATGGCAAGATATTTCGGGGAGCTGTTCATGCTCGATGATGATGTCCATGCCTGCAAAACTCTTTATGCGGAGAAAGGCGAGTCCGGAAGAGTGAAAGACAAAGACAAGATTACCCGGATTATCCTCTCACTCCATGAAATGGCCAGTCTTATGGATATCCACCTTTTCGGCTTCACCTCACGGATATCACCTGTGATGTATGACGAAACGAGCTTTCTTTCTCTTTCAAAGATGATAACAGGATGCAGTTACGGAATTATCTATAACAAAAATACCTGGTGGAACGAGGAACTGAGACTCAAAGAAGATTTTTGGATAAGCTGTTACATGAAGTATAAGGAACGGCGTGTACTCACAGACCTCAGATACAACTTCGAGCAGAAAAATACATTTGTCAATGCAGGAGGGCTGGCCTCTATCCGCAATCAGGAAGAGGAACGGCGATCCATTCTTTTCATCAAGAAAAACTTTGGTGACAGTATCCTGTTAAAGAGCGCAACCAACAACGGGAAGGACAAGACAAAACAGCTCGTGCAATATAACATAACCTGTAAATTCAAATACTGATAATCAAATGAAAATGGCGATAAAATGGCGAAGATTCTGTTTGCCAAACTTGTCAATTACGACTATCTTTACTAATGTAATAAACAATAAGTCAAACCAAAAAACTAAAAATTATGACTATCAGAACTGTTGGAGGCTATGATTTTTTTGAAGTATCTTCTGCAATGCAGAAAGCGATCAGAAGGGCTGACGCAGCGGTTGCAGGCTTTTTCGCTTTGGAACTGTGGACCAGTGGTTACAGGGATTATGTATGGAAGCGTTTGTTCACCATCTCCGCCGAGGATTGCTATGGAATCGTGACCGGAGAAATAGAAGCATTATGGCAGGGACACGAGGTCGTAAACAAGAAAGCCACAGAACCCAAAGGGCGTATCTTTGTAAGCAAAGCTGTTCTTCTGCTGTGCGAATGCCGGAAGAATCGTGATGCCGACCACTTGCAGAACTTCATTTATGACCGCAAGGATGTCGATATAGAAAAATGGATTGAGGATATCAGACAAAGCCCCATACCCATTCCACCTTATACATTCGATGTGCATACCCGCAAAGGCAAGAAAAAGGGACGCACGAAAGCCGAGTTTTTCCGGGAAGAGTATGAAGCCCTGCAACCGCGTGTTCCCGGCTTGTTCGATGATATAGTTCCCCAAAAACAACAGGATTTGTTTAACGAGACCACGGCGCATTAGTCGTGGTCTTTTCATATAGTCAAACCAAATAACATTGAATTATGAACAGAAAAGAAAGACAAGAAGCGAAAGCTGGCAGGTACAGGGAACTTGCAGAAAAAGCGATGAAAGAATCTAAGGAGGCTTACAGTCAAAGCCATAAGTTAGTGGAGAACATCCCCATGGGACAACCCGTACTTATAGGGCACCATTCAGAAAGTACTCATCGACGAATTCTGGACCGTTCATGGAATACGCTGGGAAAAGCGGTAAAGCTTAGCGAGAAAGCTGAATATTTTGAACAGAAAGCCAAGGCGGCAGAAAATAATGCCTCAATTTACTTGGGAGATGACGATGCCGTAGAACGGCTGGAAGAAAAGCTGGCCACCCTTGGAAAGAAACAGGAAACAATGAAAGCCACCAACAAGATTCTCCGCTCCAAGAAGCTCTCCGAAATTGAGAAACATGATAAACTGAAAGAGTTAGGATATTCCGAAAACGGGATAACACAACTCTTCATTCCCGACTGTTTTGGTGAAATAGGGTTTCCCAGTTATATCATTACCAATAATGGATCTAATATCCGGCGGGTCAAAGAACAGCTTGAGAGAGCTAGAAAAATGAAAATGACAGAGAATAAGGAATACACCATCAATGGTGTAAGTCTGGTTGAAAATTATTCAGAAAACCGCCTGCAACTATTCTTTCCTTCCATTCCGGATGCAGACATACGTAACCAACTGAAGAAAAATGGTTTCAAATGGTCACGCTGTAATGAATGCTGGCAGTCCTATCTGAACCATCGGAATATTGACAGCGCGAAAAAGATTATTTCCGAGTGATAGAACAACCACCCCATAAAACCCAATTTATTAACTCTAAAACGATTAAAGATGAAGATGATTGTAACTGGCAGCGAAGGCTTCATAGGCAAAGCCCTCTGTCAGGAATTGAAAAGACGTGATGTTGAAGTGATCGGAATTGACCGGAAAAACGGCAAGGATGCCGCAAGCATTTGCGACATCCTCAAAAACGGAGATATAGACTGTGTATTCCACCTGGCCGCACAGACTTCCGTATTCAATGGAAACATCCCCCAAATCCGAAAAGACAACATTGACACTTTCATAAATGTCGCTGATGCCTGCAACAGGTATCATGTAAAATTGGTATACGCAAGTTCGTCTGCCGCCCATCCATGCAACACAACCTCCATGTATGGCATATCCAAATACTTCAACGAGCAGTACGCCTCATTCTATTGCAAAGACGCGACAGGCGTCCGGCTTCATAACGTGTACGGTTCCCTCCCACGTAAAAGAACTCTTCTCTGGTTTTTACTCAATAGAGGAAAAGTCAAACTGTACAACTACGGCCGGAATATCCGTTGCTTCACCTACATTGATGACGCGGTACAAGGACTCATCTATGCCTACGGCTCACACAAACGCCTTGTCAATGTGGCGAACATGCAACCTATCACCGTAAAAAGCTTCGCAGAAATTGTGGGATCGTATAAAAGCATTGATATTGAACTGGTGGAGACCACCCGTGAACATGACAATTCTGAACAAGTAGTGGACAGGTACATTTTCTTAGTACCTTTGTCCTACACCTCCGTAGAGAATGGAATCAGAAAGATTTTTGCCGGGCGGAGAAACCAAACGCCCCAAAATTCCAAGGCGGAGGAAGGATAGCGCCCAATGAAATTACTTTTTAAGTTTTAATCCACCTGCAGGAAAAGAAGTCTTAACCCCATCTTTTTTTCTTGCAGGCTTAAATATAAAACCATATGACATCAAAAGAAGACAGACCACTGACACTCAAACAAGAAAATTTCTGCCAATATTATGTAGATATCGAAGGCAATGCAAGCGAAGCCTACCGCATGGCTTACAATGCTTCCAAAATGAAGGCAGAAAGTGTATGGACTGAAGCCAGCCTTCTCTTGTCAAACCCAAAGGTCTCCCAAAGGATAAATCAAATTAAGGAACAACGTGCCAAAGATTCCGCAGTCAGACGTGAGGCGGTTGAGAAGGTTCTCTATGATATTGTAATGGCTGACCCCAAAGACTTATATATACTTGATTCTTCAACAGGCAAAGTAAAATTAAAGCGACCCGACCAAATGCCCAAACGTATCCGGAATGCAATGAAGAAGATAACCAACAAGAAAGGAGAAGTTTCCTATGAGTTCACAGGTAAGACAGAAGCCGCCCGGCTTCTTGGTGCATGGAACGGATGGGATGCCGAAAAGACCATCAATGTAAAAAATGACGGCGATAAGATCGGTGAACTGCGCATCGGTTTTGACGAAAACGACAAATCGGATAAATAGAACAGCACACTAACACTTTTTCTTTATCTGTCCTAGGAGAATCACCTACTTATAGAACAGTATATGGTTATAAATTACAAGAAACTCAATCCTAATTGTTTTCATCTTTTGAAATATTTGCAGGATGCTTCATTACGATTCATCATCCTGTATGGCGGTTCATCATCCGCCAAGTCATTCAGTATAGCTCAGGCTATCCTTATAATGACCTTGCAGGATCCCGAGAACACTAAAGTATTCAGAAAAGTCGGTGCAGCTCTGAAAGATTCCATATATGAAGCATTCAAGGAAGCTTCAAAGACTTTGAATGTCTATCATCTTTTTGACTTTAAGGAAAGGCGCATAGTCTGCAAGTTCAATGGAGCTAAAATTACTTTTTCCGGTCTGGATGATTCCGAAAAGATCAAAGGACTAGAGAATTACAAGCGTGTGTTTCTTGAAGAGTTTTCTGATTTTGAACACGGAGATTTCAAACAGATAAGGAAACGTCTGCGTGGCAAGCACGGCCAGCAAATAATCTGTTCATTTAACCCCATCAAAATTACCCACTGGATTAAGAAAGAGATATTCGACAAGGACAAATGGCATGATATCCCGATGGAAGTAACTTTGGGTGGCAAGAGAATCCCTGAAGAACTTACAACGGTAAAGTCACTAAGAATGAATGAGCCCAAACAGATTATGAATGTCCGGACGAAAGAGATTGTGGAACATCCGGGCGATACTGTCCTCATCCAGTCCACTTATCTGAATAACTTCTGGGTTGTCGGATCTCCGGACGGCACATACGGCTATTACGATGAACAGTGTGTCGCCGACTTCGAGAAAGACCGTATCAACGATCCGGACTACTATAATGTTTATGCACTGGGCGAATGGGGAGTCATACGTACCGGCAGTGAATTTTTCGGCTCGTTCAAAAGAGGACAGCATTCGGGAGAGCGCCCGTATAATCCGAGTCTGCCTGTTCATCTTTCTGTCGATAATAATGTGCTGCCGTTCATCAGTATCAGTTACTGGCAAGTGGATTTCACTACAGGCATAAAGATATGGCAGTTCCATGAAACATGTGCCGAATCCCCGAATAACACAGTGAGGAAATCATCCAAACTGGTCGCCAAATATCTGAAATCAATAAGGTATTGCGACAAGCTGTTTGTCCATGGCGATGCATCCACCAAATCAGCCAACACTTTTGATGATGAGAAACGCTCCTGGATGGACTTGTTCATCGAAACATTAAAGAATGAAGGTTTCGACATAGAAGACAAAGTGGGTGACAGAAATCCGTCCGTTGCCATGACAGGCGAGTTCATCAATGCGATATTCGATTTCCAGATACCCGGCATTGAAATCTGCATTGACGAAAGTTGTACGATATCTCTTGAGGACTATATGAGTGTCCAGAAAGATTCCAATGGTGGCATATTAAAAACAAAAGTGAAAAACTCCACTACCAAGCAGTCGTATGAGGAACACGGGCATTTGTCCGACACGTTCCGATATATTGTCCATGACTTGTGCCACGAAAGTTTTATCGAGTTCAGCAACCGGCGCAAACGGAATTTATACGCAGGTAAAGGAATGCTCGACTTCTTCAATCCGGATACTGTACATAATTATACAGACAGCGTGGTTTATATAATGCCGAATGTGGCTGGAACATTCCTTCTTGTACATACGCGCCGTTGCGGCAACACATGGCATCTGACAGATGCCATGTTTAAAGACACATCATCCGTTGACGAGATAAAAAAGGCCATCATGTGCCATGAAGCAAAGACCCATATATTTGAATGTTCTCCTGTCTATTATCAGATGGTAAAGGAGCTGAGACAAGAGATGAAAGGGGCGGATATCAGAGTGATAAAAGAATATTCCGATGTAGACAAACGCATATCCGCCACATCTGACTTTATAAAGAAAAATCTTCTTCTTTCCCCCAAGAAATTTGAAGAATCACGGGAATACGGCAATTTTGTAACCAACCTGATGGACTACAACGTTGATTGCGAAAATAAGGGAGCCAGTACGGTTCTCAGTGGTTGGGGGCACTACATAATAAAATCGCGTTCCAGCTAAAATAAGTTATAATCAACTTGTATACAAGTTATTACATATCACTTCCTCCCCTCTCCTATTTTCAAGATTGAGGTATTTTGTAAAATGAAAGCTTCTTCTCTTTACATTTGCCGGAAACAGATTCCTATATGACAATTTTAAAAAATATATTTGGAAAGAAGAAGAGCACCGATATTTCCAGCCTTGTAGCTCAGGAAGTTGACAAGATATTCTCCGCCCTGTCAAAAAGAAGATTCAGACTTAGCGAAGACATATACAGCCCATATGTGGCTGATTCCAATTTCCTTACTCTTTTCAACACCGTCGGTGAGATATTCTTCCCTATCGACTTTCTTGCCAGCCGCATTGCTGGGGGTAGGTTCATACTCAAAAAAGCTTCCGATGATTCGGTCGTATGGAACAACAAGCAGTTCAATGACCTGATAGACCGTCCTAATTGTTTGAATTCATTTCAAGGGATTGTCTACCAACATTTTGTATATAAATATGCTACCGGTAACAGCTATTTGAAATGCGTTGTACCTGAAGCATTTCAAACATTAAAGACCCCAATTTACAAAAAATGCAAAAATTATTGGGTGCTTCCATCAGATAAGGTTACCATCCGATTGAAGAACTATATCCCCTTATTCGGTAATGCCGAGAAAGAAGATATAATTGACTATTACCTGTTACAGTACGGGCTGAACTATGCTGAACAGATCAATCCTAATTTCATTTATCACGATCAGGACGGTAACACAGATTATAGAAATGACAACTTTATAAAAGGTCATTCGCGGCTGTATTCCGTAAAGATGGCCATTGACAATCTCATTCCTGTTTATCAGGCTAGAAATGTGATATACATGAAACGTGGAGCCTTGGGAATATTCGTTTCCGAAAAAAAGGACGAAACGGGTACAGTTGCCATGACCGAAGATGAAAAGAGAAATCTTCGTGAGGAATTCAACGAGAATTACGGCCTTGACAACAGCAGGTTTCCGTATGGATTAAGTGATGTTCCTATGGATTTCATCCGCACCAACCTCAGCATTCAGGAATTACAGCCTTTTGAAGAAACATTGAATGATGCCATCATAATTGCCGGTGTATTTGGTGTTCCGCCGGAACTTGTACCACGCAAGGACCACAGTACATTCAATAATCAGAAATCCGCTGAGAAGGGAGTCTACACCTCCAAGATAATCCCGGCAGCCAGGCGCTACGCCAGTGAACTGACACGTATGTTGGGATATGACCGTGACGGATATTACATTGATGTCGATTTCAGTCACGTGGACTGCCTTCAGGAAGGGCAGAAGGAAAAGGAGGAAGTTTCTAAAATCATATCGGAACGTGCGATGGGCGAATTTCAGAATGGTATCATCACCCTGAATGATTACCGTGCCCGTATCGGGGAAAGCAAAGTTGAAAACTCCCTGTTTGACAAACTTCTGTACGAGATGTCTGACAAGGAGCTTGAGAGAGTAAAGAAAATCTTAAGTATAACTAAAAAATCAAATGACAATGGACAAAGAGTTGAGAAGCCTTCAGTTGAAGACGAAGGCGAATGATGTTGATGAGCAGAAAGGCATTGTTACGATTGCCGTTAATGGTATCGGTATTAAAGATACGCAAGGTGATATCTCTGATAGCGGTTCTTTCAATAAAACGATCAACGAGTTTTTCTTAAAACGTGGCAAACATCTGCTGGACCATGACAAGACAAAACTTATAGGTTGCCCTATTGAAGCGAGGGAAGATAACATGAATCTGGTTATCGTATCCAAAATGAACCTTAACAAACAGATCGGACGGGAAACATTTGAAGATTACAAACTTTATGCTGAATGTGGCAAGACACTGGAGCATTCCGTCGGTGTGAAAGCCATCCGCAGGGATGTGAATGATCCGGCCCATGTCAAAGAATGGTTTCTTGGGGAAGCCTCCACCTTACAAGCATGGGGATCAAACCCTCAGACATTTCTTGTGGATATAAAGAGTGATGACAGTATTGACACACAGCGCGCGAAGCTTACATCATCTCTTGAAATGATAAACAAAGCTCTGAACATGAGATATTCGGATGAGCGGTTAAATGATTTAAGTATGAAACTGGATCTTATCGAAAAGGCATTGACAGGAAACAGCAATATGGTTACCTGTCCGGAATGCGGTCATACATTCGACTATGACCAACAGGCTGAAACCACGTTCAACAATCAGGTGCTTGACCTTGCCGCCATGTATCAGAGATGGATTGTAGAGGATATTGTCCGAACCGAAATGGATAAACTGAAACCTGAAATCCGTGAGCAGGTTATAGCTGTCCTTGACGCCCATAAAAGCCTTGATGTTGACTTGACAGGCAAAAGCATAGAGGATATCGTAAGCTATGTTCGTTGTCCTCACTGCTGGAGCCGTGTATATAGAACAATGATTTCCAAGATTGCAGATACCAAACCTGAAGCTGCTGTCGCGCCGTCAGATGACACCCGGCAGCCTGCTGATGACAAGGGAAATGAGAAGCACGAAACGAATCTCTCGCTTGCTGCAAAATTGAGTCAATTTATTTAATGTTTAACCCAAAAACGAATTTGAAATGAAGACTTTTTTAAATGTGGGGAAATACCAATCCCTTATTATGTTTGCCATTGTGGCTGTCGTTTGTACAGTATGTGCCTTAAATGGTCCGGAACATGTAACCGGACTTTTGGTTGCAGCACCTGTCTCCCTGATTTCTTTCGCCAAACAGGAAAAGGACATGACCGATGAGGAAAAATCTCTTTTGGGCAGTATCCAGTTGAAATGCAAACAAGTATGTGATGAATTTGCCGAAGGTCTGATGACAAAGGAGGATATTGAGAACAGGTTCAAGGATATCTCCAAGAATATCACAGAACAGTTGAAACATCTTTCCAATTTTGAAGATATTAAAAAGTCCTATGATGAACAGGCTGAAAAGGTGACAGCTCTGGCGGAGGCTTTCGACAAGATCAAGGAAAAAGGCGGTCATATGACTTCCGTCAATGAAGTGGAGAAAGCTGTTGGTGAATTTCTTGACAGTCCTGCATGCCAGGATTATTTTGCGAACCGCACCAAGACATCCGGTTCCATGAATCTTGATTTAAAAGGCATCGTATCCATCACCGAAAGTTCCAATACGCCAAGAAGCAACAACCGCTCGACAGGACGTGTTGTCACCGCAGTCAACGAACAGAAACTGAATCTCCGTGATCTGATGATGGTTGAACAGGGTGATCCATCCGCACTGTCCATCTCATACGAACAGGTCTATGATTTTGACCGCAATGTCATGGTTGTAGCAGAAAACGGTATGTTGGCTGAATCATCATTGAAATTCAAGGAAGAGTTCACGAATGTAAAACGTATCGGTACCCACATGAATCTGTCAAAACGTTTGTTGAAGGCAAAGCAGTATGTAGTATCATTCATCCTCAACCGTCTGCCTTTATGGGTCAAATTCTCCGAGAACTATCAGATTATGTTCGGTGACGGTACCGGGGACAATCTGAAAGGTATCACCCGTTATGAAGGCGTGGATTGTGTTTCCAAATTCATTGCCGGTAATTATGTTACCATCTCTGCCGGTGCCATTGAGTCACTCGAGGCTGCAAACGGCCAGACAATCATAACTCTAGCCGCAGCCAATGACAAGATTATTGACAAGATGAAGGTGACCCTGTCAGGTGCGACAGTAGAGACAGGCTTGAACGATACTTTCGATATTCATAAAATCAATGACCGTAAATTCGCTATTGATTTTGACTATAAGGGAACCGAAACTTCAGTAGCCAAAATGTCCGGAGCCATTAAAAGCGGTATGTTCGGTTCTGTGGAGGACCCGAACATGAAGGATGTCGTGAACGCTATCTTCGCCGTACTTAATTTTGGCCAGTATTCACCTAATGCCTTGGTTTTGCATCCGTCCACAGTCTTCACTATTTCCACCGCCAAGGATACAACCGGCAGAAATCTTGAGTTAATTACCGAAGTGAACGGTCGTAAATATATCGGCAACGTACCTGTTATCGAATGTAACGCCATCGGTGTCGGCAAATACTTTGCCGGTGACCTTTTGAACGGTTGTTCTCTGATAGACTACACCACTCTGGCAATCGAATTCGCAGATGATGTCAACACCAAACTGAAAAACATGACCACAGTCATGATTCAGGAAGAACTGATGATGCCTGTCTACATGCCCTGGGCATTCGCTTATGGTGATCTGGACGATGTATTGGAAGCAATCACTAAATCCGCATAAAGAATATGAAGTACATACTTGAAGGTGACGAAAAGGAACTCGGGCGTGTGCTTCGTGAGCAGCGTATCCGTATAGGTAGAGGGCTGATAAAAATCACTCCTATCTCCGGTACGCTGGTCCATGAGGACTATGCGTTAAAAGCCATTGAAGCCCAAGTCAAAGAACTGACAGAGACATTGGCCCAGAAAGATGGGCAGATAGAATCACTTACCAGTGAACGAGATTCCCTGAGAGCACGTATGACCGAGATGGAAGCCAGCGGCAGTATGCCTGAAACGGATGAAAAGGAAGTCGATATGAAAGACAGTAAGACACTGAATATCACCGACAGCAATAATCTGCCAGAAGATGATTCCATGTCCATAGATATGGATAATGTCAATCCATCTGTGAACACCAGCGGAAAGAAAACAACTAAAAAGAAGTAGTCATGTCTATGCTTGTTGATGTATCATATTTCATATCCGGCCCCCGGCAGATAAGAAACGCCACTACCGCCAAGATGCCGACTGCTGAAGGACTTTCCGCCAACAATGTCATTTACGGGTATATCCGTTCTTTTCAACGGAAATTCCTGAATGATGTTGTCGGCTTCACGCTTGCCGGTCAGATTACGGATTATCTTGAGATAATTGAAAATGAATCCCCAAAAACAGAGAATGATACTGTTTCTCCTTATGAATATGTGTGCAGGCAGTTACGTGAATCTTTTGCCGATTATGTATTCTATCATATTTTACGTGACATGAATACAGATGCGACTGTTACCGGACTTATACAGTTGAAATCATCCAACAAGCATGTTTCCCCGCTCCAACGTCAGGTAAGCACATGGAATACAATGGTTGAAAGAAACAAACAATTCGTTTGTTGGGCTTCTTCCGATGAATGCCCGTTCAAAGTGAACGTCAACAAGAATCTGTTAACTCCAATAAACAGCTTTAACCTATGACAATGGATATAGTGGATATCTTTCGTGATGTAGTTTCCAAGGCTTCCCGGAATCTTAAGATTCTATGTCCTGACGGCAACGGAGGGTTTCAGGAGGTGGATAATCCGCCATTGAACTATATCTTCGGGAACAGTCAATATATCAAGGATACTCTTGATGTATACAGTCAGTCTGAGCGGCAGTTGCCTTTGAAGTTTCCTCTTGTCGCTTTATTTTGTCCGATAAGTGAGAGACGTGACAGCCGGCATTACTATTCAAAGTCAAAGGTTTCATTAGTTATCGCCTGCCCGTCAACCAAAGATTGGACAAACGAGGAACGCGAGGTAAACTCTTTCAAGAATATCTTGCGCCCGATTTATGGAAGGTTACTTGATGTATTACTCGAAGACAACCGGTTTGACTGGGGAGCGGATGACAAAGTAAGGCATGTTTATTCCGAGAACTATTCTTATGGCAGATACGGTGCAATGACAGCCACCGGACAGGAAGTGAGCGATCCTATTGATGCCATTGATATCAGCTCGATGGAAATAACTATTAATAATCCCAATTGTAGAAGATAATGAAAAAGATTAGAACTTGTGCCGGAACCCATATTAATTCGGGTAGTTCGGCTTGTAAGATTGACTGGTCAAAAGTTAAAGGAGCGATTCTGGTCGAACCGGGAACAAAACTTCCTGATGATGTTACAGCAGAAAAATTGGCAGAGATGTGCCATGCGGACCGCCCCGGCCGGATTTATCCAATCTCCCCGTTTTTCGAATATGCAAAAAACGGCGGAGAGGCCCAGATAAGCGCGGTCGGATATGGTCCCAACCAGTTTAACGGACTCAATGCACAAACGGATACATTCACTCTGGCAGGCTTTGATGAAGTGCTGAACGCACAACTATTGAAAGCAGCAAACAGGGAATGGGACGTCTATTTCTGGAACAAGGACTATATGCTTATCGGGTATAATGACGGTACAGACTTACTTGCAGGTATTCCGATGTCCACTGTTTATCCAACTGTAACCCAATACCCGGCAAGTGGCGCCAAATCAACAATGACAATAAGTTTCTGCCACATGGATATTGAAGACAGCCTGCTGAATTTCGACTTCATCCAATTAGGATTCGATCCCAAGTATTCCCTCAGAGGGCTGATCGGTGTGGAACTTGTCAGCATGACCAGCAATAAATACAAAATTATTGAAAAGATTGGTGCTTATGACCGTACTCCTGAATTTGGACAACTCATAGCAGACAAAGCCGCTGAAGTGCTGGATAATGCAACAACCGCTACTTACGCTGACGGTGTGCTGACCATTACTCCGAAAGATTCCGGAACTCCATCTCTAAAGGCACCTTCCATCCTATTTGAAAACAATATCAAATATATCGAGCAGGTATGAAAATCGAAGGAGTGACATTTGTAGAGAACGCTGTAAAATCCATGACAAAGGAAGAGTTCATTGAAAGACACATTAAAGTATTATGGCAAGACCGCAAAGAGGCATCACGCAAAAAGATGCTCTCTGACACCTACGATAAGATTGTGGGGAAGGAAGCTACGAAAGAAGATTGACAACCCGGCCGGACGTCATTGTCCGGCCTTATCTTTAATTTATGGCAAACATATATGAAGTATCAAAAACAATCAATGCCATAGCCGCCGGACTTGAAGAGGAATGTCTGAACTGCATGGATGCAAACAAGAGCATTATCAGAGACTGTATTCAGGAACAGTTATATAGCGGTATGGACGGAACAGACAGATGTCTGAGCCCTACTTATGACAACGATCCTTATTTCAATGAGCCGGGTCCCTGGCAGAATAAGCCTGAAAAGTACAAGCGATGGAAAGAAAAAATCACACCTCCGGTAGTCAGTTTTCTGTTAAACCTGCCCCCGCGCCCTTCTGAGATTCCCAACCTTTTCATTACCGGTACTTTCTATGACAGCATCAGGTTGGAAAGATTGAACAGGAGTATGAGCGTATTTACGGAAGGATTTATAGACGGTCCCGATATCCAAAAGAAATATGGTGACAATATATTCGCTTTAGGCTCTTCCGCAAAGGAATACTTCATCATAATGCACCTCAGACCATGGATTGAGAATTTTTTCAAAGAATGTGGATATAAATAATATTATCATGTCATGCGGTTGTAAGATAAAAAAAGAAATGAGTGAACTTGAACGTGTAAGTGAACTCGCCCGTAAAGCGGCCATGCTGGACGAATGTATTTATGTCATCTACTTGAAAGCTGACGGCAGTTACTCATTTGACCGACTGGGCACAGAGATAAAAGGCACGATTGTAGAATACAGACATTATTTGTAATTATGGCAGAATTAAAGATAACCGATCTTGTTGATGAGAAAGAAATAGAACAGGTAAAACAGCTTGGTCAGGAAATAGAGAAAGTAAAGTCTATTTACGGCGACGCAGCCAAGGAACTGGCTAAAGGATTAAAAATGAATGTCGAAGTTGTCGGTGACTTGGACAAGCTAAACGCTGTCATTATAACCCAGGCTAAAAAAGCTGACGGTGCGACCAATGATTTGAATGCAGCATTAAAAAAACAATCTGAATTGGCTGAGAGAGTTGCCAAAAACCTCGATGAACAAATCAAGAGTGGCAACTTATCAGCCACACAGATGAAGAAGCTTACCGATGCCAGCAAAAAAAATGCCGAATCATTGGAGAAACTGGCCAAAGCAGAGGCTACAGTTGAAAAGGCTCAAAGAGCCTCGAATACGGCTAAAAAATCTGCCAACGTAACAGAACAGGAGCGTCAAAAGATTATAACTGATGCCATTGCCGCCACTTACAAGGAAATCCATAGCATTCAGGAAGCTAACGACATGAACAGGCTGTTGCGCAAGGCTGTGAAACTTGTACGGGACACGGATGAGGAATATATCCAGACTATCGGACGTCTAAACTCCACCATCGGGGTTAATACTGATTATGTGAAGCGTAATTCTGACCGGTACACCCAGCAGAAAATGACTGTTGGTGATTATACCGAATCCATAAAACGTGCATGGATGGAGATTCAACGAGGTAATTCCGCCATGAAGAACATGGGAATCATTGCTAAAAGTACGGGCAATCTGTTGAAAACAAGCTTCGACAGCGGAATAAGCCAAGTAACAATCGGTGTCGGCAGTATGATCAAAGGAATGCTAGGTGCTCAAGCGGTTATTGCAGGAATTCAAAAGCTGACAGGAGCTATCAGACAAGGAGTTAATACAGCTATTGATTTTGAAGCGGCAAACAGTAAGCTCGCTGCCATATTGGGTACGACCAAAGGAGAGATAAAAGACTTGACAGCAGATGCTAGGCGTTTGGGAGAAGCGACAAAATACACCGCCTCAGAAGCGACCAACCTGCAAATAGAATTATCCAAATTAGGCTTTTCCAAGACAGAGATACTTGATATGACCGAGGGAGTGCTGAAATTTGCCCAGGCTACTGGTGCTGAATTGCCGGAAGCTGCTGCTTTGGCTGGTGCGGCTCTACGTATGTTCGGGGCTGATACGGAAGAAACGGAACGGTACGTATCCGCAATGGCTGTCGCAACAACCAAGAGCGCCCTTTCCTTTTCCTACCTTCAGACAGCAATGCCCATCGTCGGACCTGTTGCCAAGGCCTTCAACTTCACAATAGAAGACACATTGGCCTTATTGGGCAAACTGGCAGACGCAGGATTTGATGCTTCCATGTCGGCTACAGCCACCCGGAATATATTACTGAATTTGGCTGATGGCAGTGGTAAATTAGCACAAGCTCTTGGTGGACCGGTTAAGACATTACCGGAATTGGTTGACGGATTGCAAAGATTAAAAGAACAAGGGATTGATCTGAATTCCACACTAGAAATGACCGATAAACGAAGTGTGGCAGCTTTTAACGCCTTTCTGACCGCATCAGACAAGATCGTTCCTCTCCGTGACCAGATTACAGGAGTGGAAGATGACTTGAATAAAATGGCCGATACTATGGGGAACAATGTACAAGGCGCATTGTATAACTTATCATCAGCCTGGGAATCTTTGATGCTGACTATAATGGACAATACCGGAGCCATGAAGGATTTTATCGACATGGCAACAAATGGCATACGCAAAATAAATGAATGGCTAATGAACGCGGAACAACTTGCGGATAAGCAAGTTGAAACAGCCAAGAGAGCAGCATCCCCTTATGCGGAGGAATCCATAAAATCTGAGATTATTGCCATAAACCGTTTGAAAGATGAATATCTGAAGGCCGGGGATGACGAAACGACAGCATTGGAAAAAGCCAAAAATGAAAGAATTGCCATTTTGGAGCAAGAGTTATCAAAGCAACAGTCCTTAAGGAATAAATTCTATAATGAGAACCAGCAGTTATGGAAAGATATGGGAGATGCTTCATTCTTCAAACAGGCGTTTGGACTGGAAAAGACAAATGCCGAATTCAGCGAGGAACAGACAAAAACCTGGAATGAATATCTGGATAAAGTAACTAAAGTGACTTCTTTGGAAAAACAGATTGCAGATATCAGGAAAATATCAAATTCCACTGATGTAACTATCGGCACCACCCGACTGACAGACGAGGAGAAGAAAGCCCTTGAAAAAGCTGAGAAAGAAAGGTTAGCCATAAAAGAGAAATATCAGCAAAGCGAACTGGCATTGATGGATGAAGGACTTGAAAAACAGATTAAATCCATCAGTCTGAATTATAGCAGGCAAATCGCAGCAATCAGAGGTAACAGTGAGGAGGAAAGCGCTACTAGAAATAACCTTGCTGAAAAGATGGAAAAGGAAATCTCTGATGCTAAAATCAAATTTGCCCTAGACGCTGAAAAAAATAATCTTTCAAACCGTATGGCCATAATACAAAAAGGTACTCAGGAAGAACTAGACCTTAAGATAAAGATGCTTGATCTGGAGCGTGAGGAGGAGATGAACACCGCCGAGAAATCCGGTGAGGATGTCTTTCTTATTGATGAAAAGTATAAGAAAAAAAGACAGGGCCTGTTGGAAGAATTCGCATCCGAACAGATTCTCCAAATTGCTGATAATGCGGCAGCCGAACAGGCTGTGCGTGACAGGCAGTTCCAGACAGATTTATTAAATCTGAAAAGACGCAAAGAAACAGAGAACATGTCTTCCGAGCAATATGCAGAAGAAGAATACCTAATCAAACTTGATTATGTCCGTAAAACTACAGAAGCCGCCATTGATGCCATTGAACAGGAATTGAATGTTGACAACTTAAGCGCAAAAGACCGGAAGAAACTTACCGAGGAATTATGTAAGTTGAAAGCTGATCTGGCTAATAAGGAAGCAGATGCCGAGATTACAGCCATTGAAAAAATTAACAAGGCGGAAGAAAAAGCTTACAAGGAACGCATCAAGAATCTGAAAAAATGGCTTCAGACAGCATCACAGGCTGTCAGTACCATCGGCGATCTGGTCGGAACCTTGTATGACGGGCAACTGGATAAGATAGAGGAAGAGTCCGAAGCGAACACTGATGCCCATGACTCGGAAATAGAAAGAATAGAATTGCTAAAGGAGCAGAAAATTATTTCTGAGGAAGAAGCGCAGGCCAGAAAGCGTGCCGCAGAGGACAAGACCCGTAAAAAGGAAGAAGAATTGGAAAAAAGACGTCAGGATATCCAATATAAACAGGCTGTTTGGGATAAAGCTGCAAATATCGCCAATGCTAGCATAGCAACAGCACTAGCAATAACCGAAGCACTACCTAATTTTGTACTGGCTGCATTAGTCGGAGCCATGGGCGCTGTACAAGTCGCCACTATCATGGCAACTCCGATTCCCAAATATGCCAAAGGAACTGACAACCATACAGGAGGTCCTGCCATTGTCGGCGATGGCGGCAAGAAAGAAATTGTCGTCTACAGTGGCAAAGCATGGATAACACCTGATGTTCCTACGCTTGTAGACCTTCCCCGTGGAACCCAAGTACTCCCCGATGCCAGCCTATACCATCTGTCCTCCGTTGACTTTCTCAATATCAGCCAGCAACACGTTGGAAAAACAGAGAACAATATTGTGGTCAACAACGATTACTCCTCCTTAAACCATGAATTGAAAGGAATGCGTAGTGATATGCGTAAGATGGCAAAGCAGCAGCATCGTGATACCTATGATTTTAATTATGAACTTTATAAAAGAACCAGATTATGATTGAGAGATTGAACCAGCTGTCACTGGCACAATTCATTGAATTGTCCTGTGGTGACAATTCTGTGTTGCTTGAAGAAAATGAGAATGCCTCTGAGAAAGAAATGAAACAACTTGCATCCCGGTTCATCCTTGAATACAGGACACTCATGAATCCAACTGGTGTAAAAGCCATAATGGCTGAGAAAGAAAATGCCTTGAAGATTGACGCCCGGATCTTCCTGTTAAAACTATGCAAATCGCTTTGTATTCTTGAAGGATACGAACAGGTGAGGGAAGCTCTAAAAGAGAGCCTCCCTGCTAACCTGACGGATGACCGACTCAAAAAGGCCGTTGAGAATATGTTACATGAGGCTGAATTCTATAAAAAAAGAACAGAGGATATGGCTGTAGCAGATAACCCTGCCATAAATGAAAATGCGATCCGTGCCTCCTTTGATTCTGAAATAGCGTTTGTCATGACTTATTTTAAAATGCAAATTGACATACATACAATAAATGCCGCTGTTTACGCTAACATAGTCCAGCGCGCCAACACTGAAATAAGATTAAGAACAAGGAGCAGATAAAACTCCTTATTCTTTTTATTTCCACCCGCTTTTTTAAATACGTATCGAATTTTCGGACAGACAGTTAGTAACTATTCTTGAAATTACAAACAACTTACTTATGAATAATAAAAGAATAGTTAATGCCCTGGCTGCTCTCATATTGCCGGGTCTGGATCGTTTGGATCAGAAATGCAACAGGATTATTTCCGAGTTATCAGAATTGAAAAGCACCCTCCGCCACTCTGAAAGGAATATTGACACGCTTATCGACAAACTGGAAAATTCCGCAAGTGAATTATTAAAACAGGCGCAGATGTATCATCTTGAGCTTGAAAAGAATCTGAGTGAGGAATCATCATTATTCACCCTTAAAATTGTGAAAAAATGACTGATTTCAATCGTGAGATAGCAGATTTGTATCCATGGCTTTTCAAAATAGCAAGAAGATACTGTTCATCCGTATGCGATATCGAGGATCTTGTCGGTGACACCATCTATAAGGTTTTAAGCAATAAAGAAAAATTCAAGGAGGGCAGGGCTCTGAAACCCTGGTGTGAGGTTATCATGCTGAACACCTATATCACCGCCTATAATCGAAGATCACTAATCCGATTTGTGGGGTGTGACAACATTAAAGAGATATTCTCCCATAATCAAGCCTCTGATGACTTGATGGTACATGACATTCAGGCTGCAATAAGGAGATGCCATAACAGAACCTGCTGTATGGACTGTGTGGTTTACTACGCACACGGATATTCATACAAAGAAATAGGCAAAATGGTCGGAATACCAGTAAATACCGTAAGAAGCCGTATCTCTTACGGTCGGGAACTGCTGAGGAACGAACTGGATTTAACCGTTAAATAGAGTTCGTACATTTTAAATGGAAGAGTTCCTGTTTGTAAAACTTGTTTATTATGATTATCTTTATAGTACAATAAAAAACAACAAGTCAAACCAAAAACAGAACTTATGGAAACAAGAACAAATTTCAGAGTGAGGGTAATGAAGTATGCACACCAGTTATTAAAAGCTACAGGAAAGAGCTGGAGATATTGTATGCTCAAGGCATGGGAGCTCTACAGGCTGGCTAAGAAAATGAGAACTGAAACAGTCAGATTCGCTTATGAAAAGACAGACGGATCCATCAGATACGCCGAAGGCACTTTGATGAACCTCCCTGCCGGCGCTACCGTAAGAGGTAAAAGAATAACGAAACCCAGCTATAAGACATTCGCTTATTTTGATGCCCGAAAGAACGAAATGAGATGCTTCAGAATAGAGAATCTGATTACAGTCTATTAAGACTGAATAAAATTGCATTCCATTCCGCTAGAACAATACCACACTGATTATCAATACATTAATTTACAGTCATACTTTCCAAGAATTTCCAAAATTAAAGCCAGCCGGAGTATCGGCCGGCTTTTTCTCTATATTTGCCCGAAAGTAAAACTATGATTGTATGATTTGCAAATATTATCTGATGATTGGTTCCGATACGGTCGATACAGCTGATAACAGTTGTATCGACGTATCACGCATGATTGCCAATATCAGTGATATAAAGACCACATACACCCGTGTGGATTTGGGGGGTGTTGTCCGTAAATGTGGCAGTACGATGGAATTCGTTGAGGAAGCCAGAGAGCGGTTCATTTCATTATATAACAAAGACAAATTAAAATCACTGGCCTCCTTTGCCGTTTATGGCATCAGCAATAACTGGACCTACAACAAACTTTTTGAATGTCCCCATGACTTCTCCACATTCAAATATGATTCATACCGGGCAAGAATAGGCTGTATAGATAACTCTGCCGCCGCATTGATAAAGGCGAATAAAGGTACAATATATGAGTATCCTGTATCTGAGATGCGTGAAGACATTCCTTTGAATTATGATGGTGTGCGTATCCGTAATGAGGTTTCCTTCCAAATTATCGGGGAAACCGTGGAAGACAAGGAATATATGGAAAAATTTATCCCCAAAGATGCGTGGTGGTGGATTCCGTATGTAAATTATACCGTTACCAATGAAGTGAACAACCGTTCTTTTGTCACAGTGGACCAGGAAGAAACCTTCTTGAAATCCGGAACAGATTGCGGATGGGGATTTCCTGCAAACTCATGCACCTCATCTTTTTTTCTGGAATGCATCGAAGATAATTATGTGACAGTAGATTTTTCCAACTTTTACATAGAATCTAAAAAATTCGGTCATGTACTATGTAAAATAACCACATCAGGCAATATACAGCTTCTGACATGCGGTTACTCAAATCTTCTGGGTCTTGATGCGAATACGAACACAAGCGCAGTCAAATGGAGCGGGAAGCTGCTTGCCGGTGAGAGATTGCAATACGCTATATTCAACCATCAGCGTATGTCCGTTCAAGATGGAAGAACGGTCAGGATTCATAATAATACCGGTATCACATCATGGAATGACTTGGGCGATCCTGTCAATATTGATGTGATATCACCCTTGAAATTGCTCAGCCGCCTACTGGAATCCATTAGCGCCAACAGCGAACGTATTTATTGCAGCATCAAACCGACCATCCGCACATATATATCAAACGCCTTTACAGAAAAGGACAACTGGCGGTTGAACGGTTCCCGTCTTGTGGCAGCCGAAAGCATACGAAACTTTGAGAAAGCGAAAATTTATTCCTCCTTCAGCAAGTTCTGTGAATGGATGGAAACCGTATTCGGATATGTTTATACCATTGAAATGAAAAGCCGGCCCAATACCGACCTGCCCTATGCGGACATACTAAACAATAGTCATGATTTTGAAGGATTTACTACATACAAAGCAAATATTACATCCATAACAGATAATTTCACCCTACATTTCTCAACCACAGCCGGTTACTTCCTAGCCATTGTGTATGCTTCCATCACTCTTGACCGTTCCCCCAATTTCCCCGGTTATGAAAGATATCAGGTTTACGACAATGCCAACAAATCATATAAAGTGCACGAAAACAGATACTATCATGATACAGTGGATGATATGTATTATCATGCAGTTTATGATGACGGTTCAAAAAAGACCTCGTTACTCGAATGCCAGCTTTATGATATCGGACTATCCGACTATGAGGGTGTACAGACTTTCGGAGGGACAATAATCTCCGTTGAGACTGACTCCGGTTCATTCACAGGTCCAGTGGATGAATCCAACATCCTGTATGTACGTAGAAGCAAACAATTCATGTATTCGGACAATGACAAATATTACAGTTCTTTCACCGGTTCATCCAATTATAACATTGCGGACCGCGCCAGAACGGATATGGTATTTTTTACAAATGAGCAATATTATGTGATTGTCGGTACCAGCCTTATGAAATGCACTTTGAAGGAAAACGTGAATGAGGGTGAGAAGGTTCCTTATGTCGTATTCAAGCATCGTGATGAGGTTTTCGGAAGTACCAATCTGAAAACCATACACTCCATATCAGAGCCTGAATACTCCGTTGACAGCAGCCGGATTTATTCCGAAATTGAAATTGGCTATGAGAAACAGGATTATGATCTTGGAAACAATGGCAATGATGAGTTCAATTTCAGCACCACCTATACAACAGGTGTAACACTGAACAACAGCAAACTGTCGCTTATATCCCCATACCGTGCCGATTGTTACGGATTTGAAGAGCTCATAGGGAAACGGGGTGAGGAAACAAGCAGTTCTGACAGCGACAAACAGGTGTTTGCCGTAAAATGCATCAACAACGGGGGAAAATATATTGTAGACCGAACCATTATGGTTGAGGGTGCCTATACCAACAGCGTATTCAATGCACCGCTGGCTCCTGTCTATATGATTGAGGCGAACAAACGTTATCTGGCTTCCTTCACCAGCCTGTTAAAGTTCGCATCAACTGAAGGTAATGCCGGCATCAAACTGGATGGCAGGGCTGTGAATACAGACATCTCCTTGGATGACCCGCTATTCGGTCCTGGAAATATCAAATTTTCCACAGACAGCTTCATTTTTCCGGAAGATTGGAACAATACGATTGTACAGATAGAATGGAACGGAATGATTTTCAAGGGGAATCTCATGTCTCTGGATGTCAAGCCGCAAGAAACCGAAGCACTTAAATATGAATTGATAGAGATAGTGTAAATTATGTATATAGTAAGTCCGTTCACTCCTATTTTTTTCAAGCCTTCTACAGATATGTGCAGGGCTTCCGGCAAATATATGCAAATATTCGCCCCGTCTGATGAAGTCATGATACAGGTTATAACACGCTCCGAATCACGACCGATTACAGGCAAGGTAATCAACATAGTGACCGGTCATGAAACAGTCATTGACTGGCAAATATGGAGCATGAACCATACTGACAAGATTTATTATCATGTTCTGACCGCACTGGCTGAAGGATGTTACCGCATTGATATCAACGGGATGGTTTCCGAACCTTTCCGTATCACGTCTGACACGTCTGAATTATCCCGAACCACCCTTATACAGTATTCGATGAAGGACAACCGACAAAGACAGGATGCTGTCTTTTGGATTTCCGACACTCAGTATTTCTTTGACTGGCGTGCTCCCGGCGGTTTCATGGATGACAACTGGGTATTCGGTGTGAATAATGAACAGTTCACCACATATGATAACAATCTGTCTGAAATTTACGCATTGGAAACTACCCAGAAGACATTCACGCTTGGTAACGCACAAGGATGTCCCGTATGGTTCGGAGAGTTACTGAACAGAATCCTCTGCTGTACTTATGTCTATTTTGAAGGGGAACGCTTTATACGGGCTGATGCCAATGTCCCTGAAATGAGCCAGCCTATTGAGGGTTATAAGAGCTATATCTTCAAACAGATACTGCAGGATATAAAGATTGTGGACTATACAGAAAGCGAGAACCTGATAAAGATACGTCGGGTTGATGACAAAAGTTTTAGAAAAGTTGCCAATAAAATATTGACTGTATGACGGAACTTGAATTACAGGAACTCACTGATAAGATCATAGCTAAGCTAAAAGCTGACAGCCTTACTATAGACCAGTTGACACAAACCAATGTGTTAACCGGCATGGATTTTCTGGAACTGAACAGCGGGCGCAAAGTTTCATTAGATGATTTACGCAAGTTCATCCGTGGCTATGGCATTTATCTTGAGATTATTTCCAAACTGGATAATGAAACAATCCCCACCGACAACAATGTATTCTCATCTCTTCGTGTCTTGTTTGAAATCTCTAAAGCGCTTGAAGAACTTAAAAAAATATACCTACGTAAGGATCAGGATGATGAAACAAAATATCTACTAAAACTTCTAGGCGGTATGGAGGTAGGTGAGGCGGTAGATTCTATGGTTGCAGGAAAAGGTATTGTAGCTGACAGGAATGGTCGTATGCAGTTGTCTCGTCTTGAGGTACGCGATTCCGCAGTGTTCAAGGAGGTCATCTATAACCGTCTGAACGCACAGGAAGGCGACACCTCATATTCCGAGAACGGAGTCATTGAGTCCGTGGCTTTAGAGAGCGACGGAACTTATACCCTGAAATTGCGCAAGCGCTGGGAGAATGACTTCACCGCATTCCAGGAGGGTGATATAGTGTACGGGATTGTAAACAACCTCTTTTCAACGGGGGAGTATTACGCCTCGTGGATGCGCGTGCTGTCCAAGAATGTCCCGGCCAACTCCATCTCGGTGTTGTCATACCCGGACAGTGAGGTGCCGGGCGGTAAAAACTATCCTCCCACAGAGTTGACGATCATTACCAGAAGAGGAAACGCTTTCAATGAGGACAGGCAAAGCTACTGGTATTTGTCCGCCACCACGGATAAATGTCTTGTCTGGCTGGAAGGAGTAACGAAGCCTGTCTTGGAACAGAACAACTATTACATGATATTGGGGCGTTTGCCCAATTTGGATTTGTTTGACAATCTCCCCGTCAACTATAAGCACTCGTACATATTCGCCCGTGCCGGCATCTTCGGTGAACTTTACCGTGTGGACTGGCAGGGACTGCCCGTACAGGAACTGGTGGACCGTGGCTTTTGGTCGGCCGAAGTCGCGTCCTCTGACAATCCTTACACCAATACGCAGGAGCGGGCGGACACGGTTTGGCACTACGGCTGCAAATGGAAGTGCCTGATGACGGGAACAGCCGACGAACCGCAATATGCGGCGGCCGGATGGGCGATGCTGGAAGGGAACCCGGAATTTACGATAGAGATCGGCAGCACAAAGGGGTGGTATTTTGATATCGAGACTTTTTCCACAACGCTATATATTACCGGCAAGCTGTACAACCGTGACGTGACAGATCATATACTTGACGCTGATGTGAGCTGGACGCGTGATACCGGGAATGTATCAGAAGATAACGCATGGGCGGTGAAGCGTGCCGGCGCCGGGAAAAATCTTCCTCTGACGATAGATGATCTCGGACCGAATTATACCAACATGCGGGTGTGTACGTTTAAAGCACAGGCGTTATTGCGTGACGGGCAGCAGTTTGAAGTGGCGGAGAATTTTGTAACATTTTAAAATGGTTTTATACAATGGCAACAAAGCAACGAAAAATAGAAATCAACTACCGGCTGTTACAAACCAGTTGTAACATCGAGGTGGTGGGCAGCGTGCCGGACATGCAGGTCTACCAGGCTGACAAAGCTGAATACACTCCGGACTATACGCTGACACCGCTGGTCCTGTTTCCGCGGTGCAACGCCACCGATCCGGAAGCGGTGACTAAAATCGGGGCGGTCAACTCCAGGCTGACCAACATGAAGTGGTACGAGCGCATCGGAACCACACGCACACTTATCACATCGACAAACACAGGCTACAGCATTACGGAATCCGGTGACAGCAAGGGACAGATCACAATGAAAAAAAATGTCACCGTCCTAAAACCCGTCACGCTGGAGTTTTACGCGGAATATGCCGACACACGTACCGGACAGCTGTTTACTTTTCAGATGAGCCGTCTTGTCCGCGCGGTTGACGGTACGGATGCGATCCCCGTATTGACGATAGACAGCCCGTCCACGCTGGACTGGAACCCGGTGCGTGACATCACCGCACAGACCATCACGGCTAAACTGATGGTAGGTGACACGGACGTGACGGCTACGGGCAAATGCAAGTTCTTCTGGTACCGTCTGTTGTCTACGGGAGCGCTGGAGGCGATAACCACAGGAGCGGGTGACAACGACTGGGAATTTGTATCACTGAACAAGAATGTATATAAGATTGACCGCAATTATATAGGTGATGACATCACGATTGTCTGCAAGGCCACCTATGCGGCTTCCGGGACTCCGGCATCAACCCCGGGCACATCGGACCCGGCAGTCTCTACGGTGATACGCCGCAGGATTCCGAAGATTGAAGCCGACTGGGAGGGCGTACCTACGGGTGTTCCGGATGGGACTTACGCCATCTTTCCCAGACCCGTCATTCGGGATACCATGGGGGTTATCCCGAATCCATCCGCCATGTTTAACTGCCACTGGTACGTCAAGAAGAGCGGAGATGCCGGATATGCCAAGGTTGCCGACGGATACTCTCCCAGGATACCTTTCAGCAACGGCATGATGTTAAAGCTGGAGGTGGAGGACAGAGGCCCTTACGTGGCGCTGACACAAGGCGGCAAGGTGCTCACACAGGGGGGCAAGGCGGTAGTAGTAAGAAAATTTGGATAACATTAAAAACAATAGAATTATGGCATTTTACATTAAAGTAACGAAGGAGGTTGCCGACCGGTTGCATCTGACCGATATCCGCAACAGGACAGCGGATGGCAATGTATTATTGTGGCAGGCGGACGTGGCACGTTTCCCCGGCGACACGGTATTTGACAGGGCCAAGGAAGCGGGCGGCATCTGCCTGACCCCGCAGGCGGCGAAAGAAGAGATAGACGGTACGGACCATCCCGTCGAAGTATTCACACCTGCCTCTTGGGGGGAGGACAACACCGAAAGCTCCGAAGGCACGGATAGTACGGAAACGACCGGGGAAGGAGGAGCGTCATGAGTTTGGCCAGCGCGACCGGACAGGTCATATTTTCGCAAAAGGGCGGCGTATACATGCCTGCCATCCAGTGTAACCAGGGAGATCTGTATCAGGAGTATATGGGCGAAGCGTCCGCGCCGACGAACATCGCACCGGATTTCGCTTCGCTCAAGCCCGTCTTGTCCTTCATTCTCACCTCTTCGCGGGTGGCGGAAGGGCTGGTGGTCCCTTCCTCCATGAAATGGTATTTCAATGATGTCGAGATCAAGTTCTCGGGCAATGTCTCCACCAACACGTTTGGCGGTGAGACGGGACATTTCAAGTTTATCCCTTACCAGCCCGGTACGACGGATTACTACGGATTGCAGATCGTCAAGAATCTGGTCAAGGCGAGCGGAGCGGCCTCTTGTACCATCAAGGGTGAAGCCACCGTGACCGTTGGGAATACCAGCGACACCGTCCAGTTCGTCTATAGCATCCCCATCACCAAGGGGGTCGGAAACCAAAAGCATGTGACGATCATTGCCGGTGACAACAAGTATTTTACCCTTCGGGACAAAGGGCAGAGCTGCATTCTGAAAGCCGTAGCGCGCATGGGCAGTGACGAGATCACTACCGGACTGGCGTACAAGTGGTACAACCAGGTCAACGGTGCGTGGAACGTGCTGAACGGAAAGACCACACAGACATTGACCGTCACCAACGATATGGTTGACACGACAGGTGTGTTCAGAGTGGAGGTGTACCAGGGCGGCAAGCTCATCGGTCAGGACACGCAGTCCGTAATGGATGCGTCCGATCCGTTTGATTTGATCCTGAATCCCACGCCCGAGGACGAGACCATCCGGGAAAGTGGTGACACGGTGGTCTATAAGCCCATTCTGGTCAAGCGTGGAAGTACCACCAAGTACAAGGACATGACTTTCTATTTCGTGTTCATGGACAGTGCAGGAGTAGTCCTTAACCCGTCTACTTCCGGTACAGCAGCCACTTCCGGCACGTGTACTTGGGACATGTGCCAGCAGGCAGGAGGCAACGTGGCATGGACCATCACAACCAAGGAATAAGGAGGTGATATGCCGTTGGTGACTAGAACCGGACAGGTCAGTTTTGCTCCAAAAGGTGACAAGGGAGATAAGGGGGCGCGCATGCGTATGCGTGTATGGGAGGCGTCTGTGTCTTACCTGGAGGGCAAGCAAGGGCAGCAGTTTTACGACATTGTACTTTATGACAACCTGCTGTACCTGTGCATCCGTTCGCATACGTCGGTTTCGACGGAAACCCCCAAACAGAATGTGGCTTCGGGGAAAATAAAATACTGGGAAGTAGCACAGAGCTGGACTTTTATCGCCACCAAGCTGTTGCTGACCGAGAAGATCAAGGCGTCCATGATTGATGCGGACGGTATCAGGGCGGTCAATGTGGACATCAGCGGAAAAATCACGGCGGATAGCGGACGTATCGGTCCGTTTTCCATAGATTCCGGCATGTTGTCCTCAAAAACTCTTTATGAGGGGACGGATTCCCATGTCGGTTTCAACCTGTCTGCCGGACAGATAGAGTTTTATAACGAAAGGACATTTGCACGTGTAAAAATCGGAGGGAACACGAAATTTGTCACAATCGAAGGGATATCGTATGATGCCGGAATTGACATACAGAGTCCGAATGCCATGATCGGGATGCACATCAAGACCCTGAGCATTCCTCTGTTCGTGGAGGGGGGTAACATTTTCCTTCATCCGAACAATGACAGTTATGTGTCTCTTCATGGCATAGTGGGGAACTGGAGGAACATATCCGTCAGCACTTCCCTGAATAACAATGATGACAATGTGATGTTTATTAATACGGGTAATATAGAAGTGACACTTCCTCCGGATGTTCCGGGGCATACCATATACTTCAAACGTATGAGCGGCGGGGTAAGACTGACAGGCGGGCGCATCCTGCCTGCCCCCGGAGGAAAAGAGATGTCCTCCATTGATCTGGATTATGCGTCCGGATTCGTTAAATGTATGGGTAATTATTGGGTTATGTTTTATTGCGGATAACAGTATTTAATTAAGAATATTATGAAAGTTGATTTTACAAAATTTCCCCTGTTCACGGGGATAGACAGACAGGATATGGTGATAGCGGATATCCGTAAGGATATTGCTGACGGCATTTACAGGAACGTGCCCGGTCTTCCGGCGCACGTGCTTGCGGAGAAGATCTATCGGAACGAGCTTGTGGAGCTTGCCGATGACGAGATTCATATACTTGACCTCTACACTTCCGCTTCGGTGGGGCAGCTCGCCGACTCATGGCAGGATTATAAGAAAAACAATTTGGAAACTGAAACTGGTAAATAAAAAATATTATGGAAAAGATGGAATTAAGTGAGGCGTTGAAAGCCAATGCCTCAGTACTGGAAGAACTGGTGTTTAAATATACATTAATATCCCTGCTGTCAGAACTGGATGGCTTGTTATGGAACAACACTTCTCCCGGCAGCATATATACTTTTAACTCCACATCGGACTATGACTCAAAAAAGCATCCGTTTGGAGCAGCAGGAACAGTAGAGGTCAAACGTTTTGGCGGCAGTTCCACTATTCAAATTCTCTATGACATCAACAATCATGTTTTTTTGCGGAGGAAAGTAGGGGAAGAAGCTTGGAACGCATGGACACAGGTATAATTGTACACCAAGAATCCCCAAAACTAATATTGCCATTTACAGGAAACTGACATAGAGACAGTTTCCTGTATAGTATTTATGGATTATAAACTGATGATGTATAAACATACCATGGATTCCATACTCCACTTGTGCTTCTATATCTATGGTAAATCTTATTCCTAATAGAAAACATGACTTGAAATATTCCTCCTGATGGAGTCACTCCACATATAAGCATTCCATGATCATTAGGACCTACACCACTCGCATCAGGTTGTCCTAAAACGCATACTCCCCGCTCAATAAAACCATCTAAATTTTCATTTGTTGCTAACTTGTATCCACGATAAGGAAAACCAATCAGTTCTTCCAGAAGTGCAAACAGATAAATTTTATGTCAAAGAAACCGTCTTCCAGGTTCCCCAAGCACCATTCCACCATTTTATTCTAAACACTAAAAAACCACCATAGTTATTAGTCCTAAATTGTACTGTTGACTGTCCCAGGTTATGACTGAAGACAAGAAGCGTTTGATCATTGTATGAAGTGCCTTTTATTGCATATACTCCAGGCTCATACACTTTATCAATATCGTCTTCAGTTTCTAACTGGATATACCCTTTTCCTTTAAATATAGTACTACTGCTAACTCCTAACAGTCCTTCCAGCTCTCAATTTTTAAGAAAATCATGTCAAAGAAACGGTTTGCCAATTACTCCAAGTATTAGATAGCCCCAATAACATATCCCTTGGGGTTTTCTGTCAGTCGTGCGCCTTTCTTTTGTTTTCTCAGAATACCAATGGCCCTATATTACAAATATGTTGTATGTTGGTCTGTATATAGTTTATTCTGTGCATTTTTTATGCATAAGATTTTTCTTTAAAATATTTGTTATAGCTTTGCTTTGACGAACAAGTAATAGATTTGATGAATCAGTAAAAGCGTTTACTGACAATGTTTATTAAATGCCATCATTCGTGATGAAATTATGGCATTTAGTGTTTTTCATTTATATATTTAGATTCAATCTTTTATTATAAAATCTGTATGCACTTTTACTTGGGAAAGTAGAAGTGCATTTTTTATATAACAAAGATTAAAATAGATATCATTTGCAAGCAAATACACAGTTTGAACCTTTTTATGTAACCTAAGCCTGTTGTTGAAATGAAAAAACACACCAAATCTCATAATAATGAATGTATTTGCTTTTTTATAATATGCTTATTTAAAGCAATACATATATCCAATCCACTGGTAATAATGCAGACTGTTTCAATGAGCTAAAATTCAAACAACCACTATAACATACATATCCTTTATGAAATGCTCTGATAATTTGCACGATATTGTGAAATTATATTTCTTTCAAAGAAAGAAGACGGTTATTCTCATGGACAACCGTCTTCTTTTACAAATCTAACAAACGATTTATGTCAGCACTTCGCCAAGTGCTATCTCTTAAAACAATCTAGTACAAAGATAAAAATTTTGTTTAATAAAAACAATACTCATTATAAAAATCCTCCAATAAGATAAAATCTTGAAGTTAATTTATGAATATGATTGTTTCCAGTAAGATCTAAAAGAAATAAAAAACAATGTATTAGTAGTATTTGATTTTATTATCCCTATCTTTGCAAGGAAGCATAGACTCTCTTATGAATGACTTTACTTATGGGGTTTATAGAATTTTAAACCATTTTAAAGCAGTTACCCGTGATGGATAGCTGCTTTTTTACACTATTGATCTGCTTTTTAGGTGCTACGTTGTCGGTATTTGTTTTATTCTTATTTTAAAAGCTTTATCTTGAGGAGAAAAAATTAGATTACCTTTGTAGATATAAACTATGGAAAGTTAAGAATATGAATAAAGCTGAACTGATAGAAGAAATTAAAAAGGTCTGTAAAGTGCGGAATGACATTAAAATAAAGATGGTAGTAACAGGAGAAGACTGGTCCCTTGACGCAAAATATGTGTTTCTTAGTGAGAGTGGAGCGTATGTGACAGACACCTTATATCTAGTAAATATAGACGAACTTGACGCAGAATCATTGAACAGGATATATCAAAAGATTTTTTTTAAATAGATTTTCCTCATAATGAAAATGAATTAGTTGATCCACAAGTGGCGATTTGTTGAGAATGGTCGCTTTTATCATTTTATTTTGGAGGTCTTGAGTTTTTTTGCCTATCTTTGTAGTAACCAATATATCAGATCATTATGAACAGCAATAATAAAAATCAGATAATTCGTTTCGACTGGGCGATGAAACGTCTGCTCAGAAACAAAGCCAACTTCAGTGTGCTTGAAGGCCTTCTCACCACGTTATTGGGTGAGAAGATTATTATCCAGAGGCTTCTTGAGAGCGAAAGCAATCAGGAGAATGAGTACGACAAATACAATCGTGTTGATATGCTTGCCGAGGACTCCAAAGGTGAGTTAATACTGATAGAGGTACAGAACAACAGCGAATACGCTTATTTCCAGCGTATGTTGTTCGGTACTTCCAAACTAGTCACAGAGTATATCAACAGAGGGGAGAGTTATGACAAGGTTCGTAAAGTATATAGCGTCAATATAGTCTACTTCTCCTTAGGGCATGGCAGGGATTTCGTTTATCATGGAAAGACGGAATTTAGGGGCATTCACACTAATGATCTTCTTGAACTCAGCCCATTCCAGAAACAGACTTTTAAAGTGGATGTGGTCAGCCAGTTATATCCCGAATACTATATCCTGAAAGTGAACGGTTTCAATCAGGTAGCAAAAAGCCCTCTAGAAGAATGGATTTATTACTTGAATACCGGTACCGGTGAAATACCTTCCACTGCTACAGCTCCCGGTCTTGAAGAGGCCCGTGAGAAGTTGAAACTAGATAGCATGACCAAGGATGAACTGGCCGCTTATTACAGTCATTTGGACAATTTGATCATTCTTCGTGATAACATTCATACTGAACGGGAGGAAGGCAGAGAGGAAGGATTAGTGAAAGGCAGAGAGGAAGAGAAAAGAGAGAATGCCCGTAATCTGAAAAGATTAGGTGTGTTATCTGACATTATTTCACAAGCCACAGGATTGTCTAAAAATGAGATTGAAGAACTGTGATATAGATCTTAAATTGTTAAGTGGAATCCAATAACTGGTTTATAGAGACTCGCATTTGAAAACTCCTAAATCTTCAGTTTAAGAGATGGAAGGAGGTGTGTCGTAATACACGATGCCCTCCTTTTTTGTAATACGTAATAATGTGACAACAAATATTTTTAGAAATAGGAAATCCCTTTGAACAAATCCATTGGTATCTTGTTCAATAAAATGTGAAGTAGATTGTCAAAACGTAACTAATCTGAACCGTTCCGGCTTGTGATAAGTAGGGACGGTTTTTATTTTGATAATATTTCTGTTAAAAGATAACCCATGAATTATATGTTCCTTTATCTTTGCACACTATTAACATCAACTTATGTATCATGACTGAAAAAAATCTTATTCCGAAGAGGAATTGAATGAAATGATCGCATGGTTCAATAACCATGCCAATAAACTTCCAAAAGAAATGCAGATTAACAAAGCAGCTTTCACTCCGAATTTGAAACTTACTATTGAAAGCTGTATCATGCAAGCTAAACAAAACTTAGGGAACTATAAGATGGGAGGACCGTTTCTGATTTTGAAACAAATCAGAGCAAATCTTGAAAACAATAAATGATATTCTTTTATTATTTAACAAGAAAATCAAGATATTCTTATCCATTTGCACCATCGCTGCCAAAACACCAAAATCCATTGTCATATCGTGACAATGGAAGAAGCTTGATGGTAATAAATATTGTTATCAAGCTTCTAGTTACCCAACAAAGAGTAATGAAAACTATTCCATATTCAATTCATATTGAAAAAAATAATCAGGAGCAATATTCCGATTATTCGGAGAATGCAAGAAGCCATAGAGCATTAATAGAAAACAAATAGAACTTATGGAATCTACTTATTTTCTATTATTACAGAACAAGATTCAGTTTTAAGCACTTTTGCCCATATTGTTCCAGGAATCTTCTATCATCTTCCTGTGCCGCTTTTCACTATGATGTCCGACTTTGATTGGTTCGCCTAAGGAAAGGAAATCTCTATCTTTGTTCGAGCGATTGAAATACTCATTACTTTTTTGTGCAGCCAATGATGCCCAATCATGCCTGCGTTTCGCTCTTTGCTTCGCCCATTCCTGTACATTAAATCCGTCAGCCCGAACGATAGAGTAATAATAGAAACCATCTTTCTCGAAAATCAGATTAAAAACTATGCTTTCATTCTCTTTGCCATACTTGGTTGTAACCTCAATAACTTCTCCTTTTTCGTGCTTTTCATCGCACTTTGCCAAAAATACATTTGGACAGAATTTATGATAAGTATTCATAGCTCTATGATTTATCCGTTATACTTTGCAGATATCTCTTCTGCTTTCAATTTTTTGGTAAGCTCTCCATTCTTGTAGAAGCGTACAGCAACAACTCTCACCGTTTCTGACAAGAACCGACCACAATCATTGGTTAACTTCACTTTTAGCTTGCTTGCCTTGGCTAAACTTTTTGTACGCTTCTTTATTGTGTTTTTGAATCCGAAAACATAATCTTCGGTATCAATCTCAAATGAATATGTAGTGGAATACATCACTCTTTGAAACTCTTTTGTTAGTTCTGTTACTTTGCTCATTTGCTCTCTTCTATTATTAGTCGTTATTATTTCCAAGAAGTTCTTGTAAAGCAGACTTATATCCGTCCAACGCTTGTTGTGTATATCCCAATCTGAATTTTTTATCTGCTGAAAGAGAGTCGTTGTTCAATCCTTTTTCAATAGCTTCAATGTTTGCTTTGTAGTATCTGATAAGTTCTTCTGTTTTCATTGCTCTTTACTTTTACTTGTTATTAATAGGTGTTATTTTGATATTGTAAAGATACAAATAAATAATTGATTTACAATGGTTTATATCTTTTATTTTCATCATAAAATAACGTGAGTTCGAAATAAAATCAAAAAATAGCAAGTTGTCCGTCATTGACAAACTTTACGTCAATGGCGGGCTTTTTTTCAAAAAAGCAGTATGCCGCGATAGCCGACAAGGAGTTGGCTATAAAGTTAC
>OGIE01001211.1_pt1 | contig 37158 bp, 25 predicted proteins | sample 1571581 | NCBI WGS metagenome assembly OGIE01 (sample SAMEA2582021, study PRJEB24529) | metagenome | biome: Human gut stool | place: China | collected 2011 | reverse complement strand
CAACAGGCAAAGCATCTTGCTGAGGCCCCGGGTACACGTAGGATATGATCGGATAATGACGAGTAGAATCGAAATCAAAAGGTTTCCACATCACCCCGTACAAATCGGTCACCCCATCGGCCGCCTTCACCATGAAACGTTCTGGCATTTTCCATCCCGTGGCGTAAAGAGCGGTCAAATCGGCCTCGGCCAACTCGCAAACCAGTTTCCCGTTTTTATCGCGGAGTATAGAATGAGGAGCCAAGTCGACACGGGAGTAGGTGTCAATGAAATATTTCCCGGAAGGAGACATTGTTACCTTGTGGTTAGCATCCTCGGGAGTCAGAAGTTTTACCGTTCCTACCTTGTCGAGACTCGCCTTGTACAGGTGAGCATAGTAAGGATGACGATTCTCTTCCCGGCCGTATCCCAGCACGTAGAGTTCCCGTTTAACAGAGTCGATCCGCATGATCTCTCCCGCTGTCCAAGCCCCGGAAGTCACGGCACGCCGGAAGGTCCCATCCGAGGAATAGAGATAATAATGCCCCCATCCCGTGCGTTCCGACCACCACAGGAATTCCTGATCGTCATTCAGGAACATGATGGCTTGCATCCGGTCGTTGATATAAGGCTTACACGTCTCATGCAGAATCACGGTTACCTCTCCGGTATAAGTATCCACCTTACAGAGGTCCAGCTCGTCACAGGTACGTTTGGTACGTTGAATGTAGAGATAATGGTTGTCGGCCGACACGTGAAGTAGTTGCACCTTCTGATCGCGCCATTTGTCCAAATTCACTTTCGTGACAACACGACTCTCCGCGTCAATGAATGACAATTCGAAATGTAACACGGCTTTATCCCCCGGCATCATGTATTTGGATGAACCGAACGAGCTTTTCAACAACCGCGGACGACCAGAAAGTGTTTCCACCACCGGAAGTGTTCCGACCTCCCGTTTATCCACACGCAACACGTACAAACGATTTTGCCCTTTGATCCAGCGAGCCTTGGTCGTGAATACCCTCGCATTTTCCCCCTCGTCATCATCGGAGTACGAGAAGTCCCGGCAGCCGTCAGAGGTTAACTGCACGGACAATGAATCCGGCTCTTCACTTTTCTTCAACCAAAGATTATGATCCTTGGTGTACACGATCAAAGACTTGTCTGGAGACAACGAATAGACAGAAGAAATCCCGTTACCTGTCTTTTTTGGCAAAGCATTTTTTTCTAACTCTTCTTTCGGAACAACACGGCATTTACCGCTTGCCAGGCTGTACTCTATTGTCTTTCCTTCCAGTTGAAAACGGAAGTTTTTTCCCTCTTCTGTAAACGAGGGAACGATATTTATATCTTTACTATTGTAAGCCTTGTTTGTGATTTCACCAAGCTGTTCGGCCAACCTTACCGGATCAAACAACATTTGCCGTTTACCACTTTTCGGGTCCACGAAATAGTAATTTTTCCCCTCGCACGTCTTGTAGGTATACCAGAATTTATCGCTATCCTTCAAGAAACCGGGTTTCACGTCACGAGAGGGCACGATGTTCCCCATCTTGGTAATAAAAAATTTATCCGCCAACCTGTAGTTCGCTTTCTGTTGTCCGAAAAGCGACACGACAAACATGAATAGTATGATCCCCAACAATACCTTTTTCATAGAAGTTTTTTAATATTGATACCCCCTCACCGGGATGCTCTTTCTTTTACTCTTGAATGAAGGATGACTAGATGTTTCCAAATCGTGGCGGATTTCCTGACACTCTTTCTTGAATTCCGCCTCATCATTCAACTTCAACGCCCGGTCGATCCAAGGGATAAGTTGCTTCCGCGCAACTTCATCCCGCATCAGGCGTTCACCAAGAGCCGCCCAGTTACACAATTGGCGGGCTCCGGCTTTTTTCAAGTTTTTCTCGCCTAAGGCGTAAGCCTTATCGTACTCTTTATTCCAAAGTTCCACGATGAAAAGAATTTCATTCTTCAGCCCCTTGTAATCCGGTACTTTCCTCGATTTCATCAACTGCACGTGAGCCTCGAATTTCTCTTTATTCAACACTTTCGAGTCTTTTGCTCCAGCGTCACACAAGGAAAATACACGCGGTATGCTGGCGTACAGGTTCCGGATTTTCTGGTTCACATCTTCTTCCCCGTACAATTTGTACAGACGTTCCCGTTCTTCCACCAAATACATGGCTAACGGGGAATCTAAGTTACTTCCGGATACGACGTATACTTTCCAGTAGTCAGCATCATCCAGGATTTTTCCCCCTTGTTCTTCCGCAAGTTTTTCCAAGCCCTGTTCCATTTTATCTGCCTGACGCATTTTCAATAGATCATTCAGGTATTTTTTCACAAAAGTCTCTTCCCGTTCCCCACCCAGGAAACGTTCTTCATCCCCTACCCGTGAACTGTTCAGGGCCTCTTTTCCCATGGCGAGAAACTCTTCGACTTTCTTGAACCCACTGCTTGACAGCACGACATATCCCTTGTCGTTTATAAATAACCACGTGGGATAAGAAACCACATTGTAACGTTTACACAAAGTTTTTCCCTCCCCCTTTTCCATGTCTCGTTTCATGTTAATGAAATGCTCATTGTAGAAATCTCCCACCTCTTTCAAGGGAAAGATCAACCGTACCATCTGGGCACACGGACCGCACCACGGACCGTAACAATCCATAAAGATTAGCTTATTCTCTTTCTTTGCCAGTTGGAGGGCTTCTTCAAAGGTCCCCTCGAAGAAACGCATCCCCTCTGAATTTTGTTCCTGAGCCTTCACGGCTCCCGAGCAAGAAAGTAAAAATACCAACCCCAGTATAATTCTATTCATCATTTTTTATTGTAATAAAGATTCAAGTTTCTTCAAAGTTTCTTTATCGGACGGACGAGTCATATTCGCCGTCACGATCTTTCCTTCCCGATCCAACAGGATAAACCGAGGCACGGACAAGGATGCGGGCATGAAGTTCTTCAACCACGTCCAGTTTTCACCCAAATGCAACTGCACGCCTTTTAATTGCATATCTGCAACCATCTGTTTCCATTTTTTGATATCCTTATTCTGGTCTATTGATAGACTAACAAAAGTGATATCTTTACCCGCCAACCGTTCTTCCAATTCCGGCAAAAACTTCATTTCCCACTTGCAAGGACCGCACCAAGTCGCCCAAATATCCATATACACGTATTTCCCCTTCAAATCAGCCAGTGACACAGCCCGGTCGTTAATATCCCGAAAGGTAAAATCCGGACAGGGATTCCCCGGCATAATTCGCTCGCTTTTCTTACAAGCCTCGGCAAACGCGGCCAAACGTTCCGGGGTTTTGACATGCTGCAGATAGAGTTCCTTGTACTTAGGGTCTCCCAGCTCCGATGTCGAGAACAAGACCAAATCTATCAGGTAAGACCGAACGCTGGCATCTGTCACATTATCAAGGATCACGGCAACTTTCCGATCCGGTTCATCAAGAGACGAATCACCCGTCAGTTGCGGCAAACGCCGAATAACGTACTGATCCAAAAACTCCAAGTAAACGGGAATCGTCATGTAAGTAGAATCCTGCACGAATCGCTCCTTCATTGTCTGCAAGTACAAAGCCTGATCAATAGTAGGCATCCGGGTCAATTGCAACAAGGCATTTGCCGTTAAACGCTTATTTTCCAGCGTACTGAATGCCTTCGGAAAAGAAAATTCCTCCAACTTCTGCCGATTGATTTGCATCAAAGAATCCATATTCCCTACAATCCGACCTAAATCTTTTTCTGCCGGATTGAACCGGGGAAAGACATACACGTCATTCCGCTGCAAGAACTCGTTCTGCGTGGCAAGGTCTCCCGTAAAAGATACCTTTTTCTCTCCCTCTTTCAAACTATAGCTCACGGATAAATCATTGCCCGGTTCGAGGTATATCAACCTCTTATCGTATTTCCGAATCTGAATAGTTGCAAAAGAGGGCTGTGAAAGACTGAACTCGATCTTCCCTTTTCCCGTCAGGGAATCAATCGTCACGGCTTGATTCAAATAGCCCAAAATCACCTTGGGAGTCGTCCCATCGTAATCTTGGATATTGAAAGAAAGCGTGGAGGTTTGCTTTCTCTCGCACCCGTACAGTGCGAGAGAAAAGCAATATATCCATAATATGAATTTCAATATTCTCATAATGACAATACATTATTTTTTTATCGCCGTCTTAGCTGCATTCTCCACGATATTCCATTTCACTTTCATCGTCACGGCCAACCCCTTGTAATACTGACGAGTCTTCGCATCCGCATGCGTGCGTGCCAACTCGTCAAACTTTTTCGTCATCATCTCGGCACGATCCTGTAAATAGAAACAAAGTTGATCCATTCTTCCGGTCACGTTCAATTTCAAACAAGCCGTCAAAAACTCTTTGACAATATTGTGTTGTAACCGGGCACGAGAAATTCCCACGGGCTTTGATGTACTGTAATTCAAGAATACACCACGATCAATCAAAGCAAACAAGTCTTCCAAGGTATAAGCCTTATCACCCACTTTTTCCTGAGCCTCCATAAGACGCATCAAACGGGTAAACTCCAATAAGTTCTTTGCCGTATACATGTACAACTGATTCATTCCTAATGAAACTGTAGCCCCATGTACATGCTCCACGTCCGGATTCTCCAACCAAGCCGGAGCCTCTCCGAATATATACTTGGAAATGAATTGATCCATCTCTTTCTTTTGAGCTTTAGGCAAATAGTTTACGCGCTCTTCGTTATATCCGGCGATAACCGGTTCATACCAATTATTCTCAATGTAATCCAATGCCACCTTCACGTAATCAATATACTGACTTCTGAATGCACTTACCAATTCGGCATAACGCACCCAATTATCTTCCCGGTCCTGTTGATCGGCAATCTTTTCTATCTGGGATGAAATACGTTTCAGATTTTCAAGTCCCAACAAGGCGGCTTGCAATTTATCTTGTCCTAGATCATTAGGATTCACCCGATAACCGAAACTCTTCATCGGCGCGTAATACAATGCCGGATTACCTTTTGCTCTTTCGGCGATAGCCCGCAATGCCGCTTTCTCGGCAGCAGCGTCCATTCCGGGAAACTGACGATACCCCCACTCGATAGCCCAACGGTCATACACGGAAGCCTTTGAGGTAAGATCACGCAAACTCATCCCGTCACCGGGTTGTGCCACGAAGTTAAAGATACATCCATCCGTCACGGAGGAGGAAATCCCGTTCTCCCGCACCCAAGCGGCATCCCGCAATTGTTTCGTCGTGAAAGCCATACTTCCGGTTAGGTTAGAAAACAATCCTAATACCTGTCCCAACGTATTGGACGTGCGATAACGATAATATTCAGCATACAGAGTGGGCAACGAATCGGTAAATACTTTCGGTTCGTAACCACCCAATTGCATAGTATAGGCATCCGAATTGTCATTCCACTCCTGATTGGACAAACAAACGCTTGCACTTAAAATTTCCCCGGTTCTCGTGTCACAGATAACCGTTTGTCGCGAAGCACCTAGAATATAGGAATACACGATCTGATGATAGGCGATACCCACTTCCGGTTCCCCGACCTGTACCTGCAACACGTTTTTGAAACCGGCTTGCTCGAAGCAACGATTCCACTCCTCTACACCCCGGGAAGCAGATTCCCGCAAGGTAGCACTGAACGTTCCGTCAAAATACACACGGATCGGATTGACCGGCTCTACCAGTTCGCCCCGTTTGTATTTTTCAACATCCTCGGGTTTGATTTGCAAATTCCAACGTTTAATGATAGTTTGCTTTTTCACCCCGTTAGGATTTTCATCGTAATCATTATAAGAAATCACATCATACCCGATCCGGGAATCCACATGACGTTCTGCTATCGTACGTTCCGGCAATTGTTGCACGCTCCATTCAATCCAAGCCACGCTATGTTTATCTATTCCAGGTCTTCCTAACATTCCCGGAATAAAAGCAGACTGGGCATGTAATGACATGAATTTCACTCCATTGTTGATCACCTGCACGCTATCCAAAAAAGAACGGTCTGCCGCAGGAGCATTTATCTGATTTTGATTCGAGAAAGCGAATAACTTACCCGTGGCATTCACGTCTGACGTAATATCAATAATGTATCCCTGCTTGTCCTTCCCGTAAGCCACGATCGGATAAGAGAACAGCACGGGCTTCAATGCCGCTGCCTCCACGGCTCCCGCCATATCACCACTCGCCCGATCGGAACAAATCTGTTGTTTCACTTCCAATTGATTGTTTTGTCCCACGTTGAACACCAACACGCTGGTCACGGAAGAAACATTGCCTTTATACTCTCCTTTCGTGATTACACCACTCACCAACAAATCTTTCCCGATAGAGGCGGCAGGTATCTCCAAGTAGCATTTCTTCACATCCTGATACACAGGAAAAGTACCTTCCACCTTCTTCATCTCCTTCTTGAAAAACGCCTCGTAGGTCATCGGGGCTTTTTTTCTCGCTCCCGGCTTTTCCTTCTCCTGCGCCAAGGAAAAGAAAGGCATACAAACCACCAGAAGTATTATAATATAATTATATCTATTCATGATTTTCATACTTAACTTTCACGATACTATTTCACCACTTTAGCGTAGTTCTCCCCACTCAAAATCTCCTCGATCTTACGAGCAATACCCGATAAATGAGTTTTGGTTATCGAATCGGTCGTCACGGCAGCCCTTTTCTTTGCTTGAGTACCAATTTTCTCCAACTGAACAGCGTACATATCTGTCATTTCCGGAGCCACATCTATAGGTCCATCCTCCACGATAACCGAAGCGACAAACAAGTAAGCATTCTGCACCATCCGCTCGTGAGCCGATAATTTATTCTTGGTATTCATACATTTCCAAATACCGTCATACAAATCATCCATGAGATTCTGAACCGTATATGCCTTGTTGCCATTATACTCCTCGTCTTTCAACATATTCGTAATCTCGGTCATGACCATCGGCATCAATTTACTCGTTACTCTGGAAATGTAAACATCAATATTATCACTTACAAGTTGAGATACCCGACAATTATACAACCAAGGCACTTCCTGGAAGAAATATTTCTTCAAGAACGCCATCGCAGCTTGTTGTTTCTCTTTTTCCACGGGAGTAAATTTGCTCATCCCCTCGGAACGCAAGGCAGCATCGGAATAACGTCCACCCACATATTTCATCGCATGCATCACGTAACGTAAATATTGCCCGAGTACAGCGTTGTACAACTCTTTCATCAAGGCGTAATTCTCATCATCCACCTCTGCCGTCCACGATTCAAGGTTCTCCATGATCATCTTCAAGTTGCGCATCCCCAACTCGTTGGCAGCAATAGCATCATCACTCAAATCTTCTGATTGGAAACGAGGATCCCATTTGTCGGTTTCCGTACCGAAGAACACTCTCGGATTTGCTTTCCGTTGAGCAGTCACCCACTCTCTCAAATATTTTTGTTCTTCATCAATAGTCTTCGTGTCTCCAAAATAACGATACCCCCACTCGATAGCGAATTCGTCGTACTCCCCGATACGCGGGATCAAATCCTCCGGGTCAATGTTGTCTTCCGGTTGAGCGGCATAATTGAAACGCGCGTAATCCATGATAGAAGGAGTGTGTCCATATTTCTTTACAAAGTCGCGATTACGAATATCAGCTAACGAACAAGTCCAGCTACTCGCGAAGTTGTGACGTAACCCCAAGGTATGTCCAACCTCGTGTGCCACGATATATTTGATCAATTTTCCGGTCAATTCATTATCATACGGGAATTTACGAGCAATCGGATTAACAGCGGCCGTCTGGGTGAAGTACCAAGATTGTACCAAGCTCAACACGCTGTGGAACAATCCCACGTGTGAACAAATGATCTCTCCCGAACGAGGGTCTGCCACATGAGGGCCGTAAGCATTCGGCATCGGTGAAGCCTTGTAAGAAATCACGGAATAACGAGCGTCCTCTATCGAAAAATCAGGATCTTCTTCCGGGGTAGGCACCAGTTTAGCCTGGATTGCATTTTTAAATCCCACCTGCTCGAAAGCGGGTTGCCAACTCTCCACGGCAGCCATCACGTAAGGTTGCAAATACGCCGGGGTATTCCGATCCACGTAGAACACGATCGGTTTTGCCGGTTCTACCAGTTCCCCTTTTTTGAACTTCTCCATGTCTTCCGGTTTCGGCTCCAAACGCCAACGACTCACGATATACACTCTTTCCGCTTTCGTGGGATTCTTCGTGTAATCTGTCAAACCGTAAGCAAAGTATCCCACCCGATCGTCATAGTAACGGGGACGCATGGGTTCCTCCGGCAATAAATACCAAGAAGCTGCCACCTCCCACGTCGTGGGATTCAATTTCGCTTTCGGGTTATTCTTCGGGGCTTTTCCCTGAGCATAACTCCGCACGGAACGGAAAATCACGTTGTTCTCGAACGTGCTTATTTCAGTCGGGTAAGACTTGTCAGCCTGGTATGCACCCAAATTTAACATTTCAGCCGCCCCTTTCAAGGAAAAATAAGCATGATCAGATTTATACATATCAGTGATATCGACTAACACCGAGCTATCGGTCTTAGCTTTCACGTCAAAACCTGCTGCCAACGGCATCATACTGGCTGCCTCCACAGCCCCACGCATTTCCGAAGTGGCATCCGGCATCCCGGTTGTAAAAATCGGTTCTTGCAGAAACAATTTATTCTTAGGTCCTTTCTCGAAACGAATCACTTTATTACTTAGGGCATCTCCCCCGAATCCATACATATCATTCCGACTTCTGGCTTCTTGTGCAGAACCTTTCACCAAAGAGATGAATACCAGAATATCCCGTCCCAGAAACTTATCCGGCACTTCCATGAAATACCGATCATCCTGTTCGTAGATATTGAACATCCCGACGTGCTTGCCTGCCGAAGGTTTAATAAAATCAGCTACCGAAGGTATCCCCTTAGGAGCGATTTTAGAACTATCAACCACGACTTTCGCCTGTTCTTTTTTCTTGTTACTCTTTTTTTTACGCTCCGTACCATCTGCCAACTGGAAGACAAACAGCCCACACAATAACAATACCCAAAACTTCATACTTGATTTCATACTTTTACATATTACATTGATTTACAAACAAATATTGACAACAGATATTTTTCGTCAAGGCGCATGAGAGGGGTAAGGAAGGTGTTTAACAAGTCCCTTTCCTACAAAATCACTACCCCCTCCGGTTCCCCCTTACACAGGGGGAAAGTTGATTACCAAGTAGCTTCCCCTCCCGTGTAAGGAGGGGTTAGGGGTGGTAGTTCTTAAATAGTTTGTTAGACATCCTTCTTACCTATCTCGCAAACCTTTTATTCAGAATATTACTCGAACGTGAAACCGTATTCTTTTATCTTATCTCTCAAGACATAAAATTTTTCCATAACCACCGGAGCATTCCCATGTAGGGCAATGAATTCCGCTTCGGTATAGGCAAAAATAGCCTCGCAAAACTGACTCACATCCTGCTGTTTTTCCGGAACATACCACATTCTTTCATCCGTACCGGTAGGCTTCGTCTTCGTCCCGATAAAACCTAAGGTCGCAAGCCTCTGCTCTTCTAGCGGATACCCTTGAGCAGCCCGATAAACCATCGTCGACCTAGAGGCCGTGGAGTAGATATAATCAATATTGTTTGGATTCGTGGCATACGATAACTCGTAAAAATTCTCCTCCAACCAATCCCCTTCCGTGGCAACCAACGAACCGGCTACCAAACATCTTAATGCGGCTCCCCGATAAACCTTTTTTTCGCCATCGGTCATTGCCGCAAAGTCTTTTACCTCACTAAGTACAACCGTATTAAAACCTTTATGAGCAAGTGTCCCAGATGTACTGTTCAAAGTATCAACCAACAAGATACTAGCAATATACATATCCTTCGGAATAGCATTCAACACTTCTGCTTTCAGGAATTCAAGCACGGGCAAAACATCCTCCGGATTAGCCACTACTTGATAATTAGAAGTCGTCCAGGAAGGAGTCGCTCCACCGGGGTTATAGAACACTTGCAATTTCTCGTAATAAGTATACCACTCTCTGGCAGACAAGGAATAACGCTCCTCACTACCAATCGTGTCATTATAATAAATAGGAATACCCGTCTCTTTAAAGATCAAATAACGCTCATGATCAACCGGAACGTCACTATCCTCAACCACCAACCAATTCCGCTCTGCCCCGGAAGGCTTCAAATCACTTTCCGAGTCACAAGCTACCAAGAGGCTAGAAAATGCCATTATATATAGCAGTATATTTTTCATCATATTTCGTTTTACTCGTTAATTATTTCTCTATTATTCCGGACCTCGTTGACCAACATTCCATTATTGAAGTCGATCGCACTGGAAGGAATGGGCAACATGTATGCAGCAATATCCTCCGGGTAGGGCTTTAGCACGTATTTTCCACGCACCGTTATTTGGGTATTATTAACAACCTCAAGTGAAACGTGTTCGATACTTTTCGTGAAAGGATAAACACTGTTAACCGCATAACGCCGCAGATCAAACCAACGATGCCCCTCGTAGCAGAGTTCCCGACGACGCTCGTCACGAATAAAATTGACCAAAGCTTCACCGCTTTCCGTTACCGGATTCAAATCGGCAGCACGGAAACGTTTAGCTCTAAGTTCCTGTATCGTGATACGGGCCTGATCGTCCATACCGGCTAAAGCCTGAGCCTCGGCCTTGTTCAAATAAACCTCCGGTAAACGGATAGCCATGATGTCCGAAACTTCATCAATATCGAAACGCGTTTTCACGCAACGATATCCCTCGGCCGGAGAGGCGCGTTGAATGAAGAAAGCTGTCCTTCTCAAATCCGTTGCATCAAAACACTCCATCAAATCAGAAGAAGAGGTAAAGGTTGAAGTCCTGTAGATCGCCGCAGTATATCTAATCGCCGGGGCATGAATGATGGCCATAATATTGGGACCATGCGTGAAAATAGTTTCCGGAGAATTAACATAGACAGCACTATTTCCTCTTTTATAATCATTGAGATCCAACAACTTGTAATCCTTTTTCAGCACGCTATCGGCACAAGCAATAGCTTGTTCATACTCTTCCATGTAAAGATAAACCCGACTCAACAAAGCAAAAGCAGCCGCTTGATTAGTACGATATTTCGTTGTTTGTGGAATTCCGCGCAAAGAGGTAATGGCATGTTGCAAATCCTCTACCATTTGTCCATACACGTCAGCCATAGGATCTCTTGCGAAATAACGATCCTCCACCACCTCAGAGGTCTTTAGCGGAATACAAGGATCTGTATCAGCCGTCGCCTTACAATAAGGACGAGCGTACAAGTTAGCCAACCAGAAATAGCACTGAGCACGCAGAAAATAAGCTTCTCCCTCCACCCGGTTGCATAAATCCTTGTCGTCTTCCCCTCCGCGTAACTCGCCAACCTGAAAGATAATAGAATTCAATGCGGCGATTCTTTTGTAATAATCACTCCAGTTCAAATCCTTAATCTCAAGCATTTCCGAATCGTAGAACGGATCGGCCTGCCAGGTATGCAAGCGTTCACCCTTCATTCGAAGATAGTTTTTCTCCGTAGTTCCCATATATCCTCCTGACACATACTCCTCGGAATCATCATCCAGAATATGAATGTAAGGGAAATATACACGATTGACAGAGGAAACACTAAGGATAGATGCCCAGTTACTTATGAGGTCGGCATCAATGGAATCCATCGTCAACCCCCCGGACAAATAAGCTTCCCCGATCAATAGCTCATCCAGATCGCTCACGTTTTCCACGTAAGCCATATTTTGAGACCTTTCCTCCAGAAAATCCCCGCAAGCAACACACGCAAGCAGGATCAACACGAGAATACCAATATGTGTGATTCTATTTTTCATTGTTCACGATCTAATTAAAACGTTACATTTAAAGTCAAAGAATAATTTGGACGGACAGACAAATTCACGGAAGGCGAAGCTCCTGATTGGGTCACATCCTGACCTTTCAGCTTTTTATTTGCAATCGTAAATAAATTTGTTCCGGTCACGCTGATATATGCCGATTTAATTCCCATTTTTTTACAGAAAACATCATGCACATTATAACGGAATGACAAAGATTGTAATTTCAGATAATCTCCACTCACCACACGAAGATCCGACATATCATACATCTGATAAATATCACTACCGGCAAACTTATTCGGATTCGTACTATTATATTCATTTTGTGACCACCAGGGTAATCTCACGTTATCGGAAGCGACCAAACTCGGAATATTCGTTTTTGTTTCATCCCCTGGGCGCTGCCAGCGTTTGACAAACTCTCTTCGCATATTCTTTTCCGGATAAGGACGAATATTATTATCGCCACACAATTTTAACAAACGAATCTTATTACCCAAGCTATACGCCAGATTGAAAGAAAGCCCGAATTGACGGTATCCCAAATAGTTAGAAATACCCCCCTGCAATACCGGAACACGAGTACCCGATTCCTTTAACACTTCCATCCAAACCTCTTCTTCCTCCATATTCCGATAGCGCTCGTGCAATTCATCTTTGAATTCTTCTTCAGTCCCGTAAAAAATCGGGCTACCGTCCTCTGAACTCAAACCTTTGAAACGATAAGAAAAGAATGTATTCAAGGGCTTGTTAACCAATTCCACGTTACCACTCAAATAATCGGTATAAGACACTTCATCACGCAATGTATTGGACCGGTTGTCAATAGCTTTACTTATCAATTTGTTGACCACCTGACCAATCTGGGGATCAAAACGCCACACGAAACCTTGTTTACCGGAAGCATCCACTTTACGGTCGATAGGCACGAATTTCAACGTCACTTCCACACCTTGATTAGAAATCTCTCCTTTATTAACCACGTAACTGGTAACCCCATTAATATCTGACACCTTTTTAGTTAAGAACGCATCGTCTGTATGCTTGTAATAATAAGAAACAGTTCCCCCTATCTTATTTTTCAACAAAGAAAAACTTAGTTCGGCATTATAAGAAGAAGTCTTCTCCCAACGCAAATCAGGATTGGGATAATGGCTGATTGTAGAAGAGAATTCCTGATACCAAGAATTTAACGCTCCCTTCGCAATAATCATACGAGAAGTCTGATTATCCAACATATTTCCTTGTTTACCATAAGAAAGCTTCAACGATAATTCGTTCACGTTGGCATTATCTCTAAAGAAATCCCTGGCGATATCCCACCTACCGGAAACAGACCAGATCGGTAATAATTTTTCATTACTACGACTCCCGAATTGATTGGAACCATCCATACGGGTATTGAAATTGATCGTATAACGATTATCGTAAGTATACGTTATCGTGAAATAAGCTGAAGCCAAGTTCGTCAATTGATCCGTGATCGTGGCTCTCGAATTTGCAGCTAACCATCCGCGATACCCTTTGTATTCCGGCTGAGCCAACAGTTCTTCCGTGATCGTCCCGAACGTTTTTCCGCGATCAGGATAATATCCGCGATGTTTTGTACTCACGCCATTGTATTCTTTAGAAGAAACCTCACCTCCCAAAACCACATTCAGAGCGTGTTTATCTGCAAAAAGCGAATTATAATTCAACTGCAAACGGGCGGTATAAGAACGCAACCGAGTGGTTGATTCCTGCAATTCACCTCCAATAGGACAAGTAGACGAAGCATCTCCAGCTCCTCCTTTTTTCTCTCCCGCAATATAATAAGATCCTTCTTCATACACCGTTTCCTGATTCGTATTTCCCACCGTGTAAGCAAATGTCCCCTCTGCCGACAATTCCTGTAATATCTTGTATTTCACATTCGCATTTAACGTGAAGGTGGCACTATTCATCTCCTGACGAGTGGTCTCCATCTCGTTCTCCATGTTAAATAAATATGAATTAATAGCCGTATTTCCTTTCATATAGAAATATTTCGAACCATCCGGATTGTATGCAGGAATAGCCCGGCTAGTCTCGTAGGCATACGAAATTATATTGATGCCATTCGTTGAAGGAGTATACTTTCTTTTATTCGAATTACCCTGAAGACCGAATTGAAAAGACACCCGATCGTAATTACCATTCAGTTTAATAGAAGTCGTGTAATTTCGATTCAACTCTTTCTTGATGACACCCTTCTCGTCGTTATAACCCACGGATGCATAGTAACGTAAATTAGCAGAACCACCGCTCACGCTCAAAGTATGTTTATTCGAAAACGAATTCTCACACAAGATGTCAAACCAATCCGTGTTTACCGTTTCATAATAATTAGCCAAATTATTAAAGGTATTAAAATCCGTAATACCGGACTTGTAATCCAGATAGGCAGCCTCATATCCGATCCAGTTCGTGATATTCTTGAACTCCATCCCCCGGTTAAACATCTCCCGTGAAACGTCAACTCTCTCCTGAGAGTTCATCAAATAAATACCCTGATCGGAATAATAAGGGCGAATATTCACCGTTCCCGACAAAGAATAAGTTATCGAGGGAGCTCCCACTTTTCCTTTCTTCGTCGTGATCACGATTACCCCGTTAGCTGCACGAACGCCATAAATCGCCGTGGCGGCAGCATCTTTCAACACGTCTATTTGCTCGATATCATCCGGGTTCAATCCGGAAATAGCATTCCCCAACAAATTCACGAAATCCAGATCATTTAACTGTGACGGGTCCACGTTCACCGGATCACTCTGAACAATACCGTCCACTACCCACAAAGGTTCCTGATTACCTAATACCGTTGATGTACCCCGGATACGTACCTTGGGTGCGGCTCCCGCTTGTCCCGAATTCTGCATGAAAATCATTCCCGGAACATGCCCTTCCAGCATTTTATCAACAGAAGATAATCCCGCAACTTTTATATCATCCATTTTTAGAGTAGTGATTGCACTCGTGAGCCTTCGTTTATCAATATCCTGATAACCGGTAGATACCACAACCACCTCGTCCATGGCCAGCACCTCTTCTTCCAGTTTGATCACGTAATCATTCTTTTCTTTATTCACCGGAACAAGTTGTGTTTTCATCCCGATAAAAGAGACAACTAATGTATCCACGGCTTTTTTTACTTCCAGAGAGAAAAGCCCCTCTATATTTGAGGACACCCCGATAGTCGTCCCTTTCAAACGTATGGTCACACCAGGCAGAGGGCTCCCCTTGTGATCTGTCACTTTTCCTTTCAGCACCCACTTGTTATCCGGAACTACCTGTGATAGACGCTTGATCACGACCACATCATTAATAAATTCATATGTCAGTTTTAACGGTAACAAAACCTGATCCAACACCTCCTTTAACTCCTCGTCCATCACGTTTACCGTGATCAACTCGTGCACCTGCATCAAAGAAGAATTATACAAAAACTGTGTTCCCGTTTGTTCTTTCATCGCGGCGATAAACTCCTCGATCGTAGCATTCTTCAAATCCAATGAAATCTTACTCTGTGAAAATGCCACCGCACAAACATTCAAATTGAATACGACAACTAGAATACATGTTAATTTCATAATCAACCAAGTCTTTTTTTTACACATAATAAGGTCCCAGAACCTTAATCGTTCCTTTTTTTTCATAACTTTGTAAAGTATTTAAATGATAATACACTAGAGCACGGACACCAGACCTAGGAAATTTGTTGCCCGTGTTTCTTTTTATTCATAAAGGATCACCACATTTCCATCTATTTTATATTTCACTTCTTCCGAACCGGCAAGGACTTCCAGGAAAATACGGATAGAATCGTATCGTTTCAAGTTACCCGAAAACCGGATATCTTTTACTTTCGGATTCTGGTAGAACACCGAAACATCATACCACCTTGACAACGTGTGCATCACGTCTTCCAGACGTTTTTCCTTGAATATATACCAACCATCTTTCCAACCGACATACTCCTCCACGTTCACCTCCCGTTTTGTCAAGGTTCCCGCCAAAGAGACCACGGCCTGCTCTCCCGGAGCGAGCACGACTGATTTACCCTCTTTACCCGTGAACATCACCTTCCCGGATACCAGCGTGGTCAATACTGCCTCGTTTTCATACGCCATCACCCCGAAAGAAGTCCCCAGCACATTCACTTTGCCTAAATTCGTCTCGACAACAAAAGGACGACCGTCTTTCGTCACGTCAAAATAAGCCTCTCCCTTTACTGTCACAACTCGTTCTTTCCCGGAAAAACGTACCGGATATTTTATCCGGCTTCCGGCATTCACCCAGACCCGCGTCCCGTCATCTAGAACCACGTAACACTCTCCTCCTTGGGGTACAATCAATTCATTATACACTAACTCGGATTTACCAACCGAATCTTGTTTATATGACAGTTGTCCATTTTCCAACCGAACTTTTAAACCACCCTGCTCCTGAATCTCGTTCTCGTTTCCCGTGGATACATTTACAATCCTTCCATCTGACAATTTCAACTGCACATTCTCCTTTTTCGCCAGTACAACCGGACTTTCCACTTGTTCTTTCTGTAACAACATCCACATACCCGCACCCAATAACGGCAGAATAAAACAAGCCGCAACAGATACCCGCCGTAAAATTAACCGGAATCTACTTTTACGCTGATTCAATCTAAACGTTTCGTACGCTTTCTCCGGAGAGAATTTCTCATAACGGGCAAAATGTTTTTCCAAGTAATCATCATCTCCAATTTCGGAATAAACATCCCGCAAGGCCTTATTCTCCAACACCTCTTCAAACTCCTCCTGTTCTCCGTCCTGCAATGTTTCGGAATAAGCTTTACGCATCAAGGTTACTATTTTATTAAAATCTCTCTTCATTTCGATATTCATTACATCTATAAAATGCACGACATTTTATTTGGTGTGACAAAAACAGAAATTTTTTTCTTTAAAAAATGATTTTTTTATCAGGAAAGGAAAATGGTCAACCAGAATGAATTGGAAGAACTCTTCATTTTATCACGCAAGTATTTGAAACTACGACTTTTCTGTGTTTTTACCGTATTAATGGATATGCCCAACTCTTCGGCAATTTCGTTACCGGAGTGACCTTTTATACTCAATAAAATAATCTTCCGTCTCTCTTCCGGAAGCTCATCAATATAAAAATATAGTTGCCGTATTAATTCTTCACGCACGGTATCGGCAAATTCTTCATCCGTGAATTCGACATTTTCTTCCTGCAAAAATTGCTGCACGTAACGTTCCTGAAACTTTTCTCGACGCAAATGCATCATCGCCTGATTATAAGTCGAACGATATAAATAATAAGTAAGATCGTCCACCTTGGGAAACTTTCTGGTATTTTTCCAGACATTCATCAAAACCTCCTGCACCAAATCTTCCGCAACAACAGTATCCTTAATAATTCTATCCGCATAAGAGCATAAGGCAGCATAATAATAGATGAAAACACTCTTCCAAGCCTTCTCATCCTTATCATTTACCCCACGCAAAATTTGAGTCTCATCAATTCCCATATAAAAGAATACTCCTTTGTTACAAAGGTATATAATAAAAAAGAACTTTCTATCTTATGGAGAAAAAATTATACCTTTTGTTAATACGGGAAATACGTAAACGAATAAATGGGCTTTACTGCCCATTTATTGAATATAATCTCGTATCTTTTGTAACAGTAGTGGATTTGCCGCTATAATGGCAATTCCCCGATCATCCCGGAAAGGTTCAACATGCCCTCCCGCTTCCTGCACGATTAACACACCAGCACACACGTCCCAGAGTTTCAGTCCCAGTTCCCAGTACCCGTCTAGGAACCCGGCTGCCACGCCACAAAGATCGTAAGCCGCAGAGCCCATACGCCGTATTCCCCGAAGATGCGGCAGGATACGACTTAAATTGTCGATATTATTCACGGGATGTATTCCCTTGTCGTAAGGGAATCCCGTTGCCAACACGCTGCGATCAAGCTCCGTTTTATCGGACACGTGAATCTGCACCCCGTTCAGAAACGCCCCTTTTCCCCGGATCGCCGTGTACAACTCATCCAGATAAGGAGCGTACACCACGCCCAGTAACGTCTCTCCCCGATATTGAAGCCCGATAGACACGCTATAAACGGGTAATCCCTGGCTGTAATTATTCGTCCCGTCCAATGGGTCGACCACCCACAAATAATCACTATGAGCATCATGTTCCCCGCTCTCCTCTCCCAACACGCTATACTCCGGAAAATATTTACCGATCCGCTCGATCAACATGGACTCACTCAATTTATCCACCTTCGTCACGACATCATGCACCGTTGACTTCGTCTCGATATCCAAGTGCCCCCCCCGGAAATAGGATCGTTGTACCTCTCCCACTTCCTTTGCCCATGTCACGGCAAGTTCTAGGGTATTTTCTAAATCAATAATCATGGAGATTAGTCTTTCTTAGCATTCTTTTTGGTAGATATAACCTTAACCTTGTACAAAAGAGTTGCATAAGGAGGTATCAAATACTGTTCATTATAATCTTTCAATCCATTGTAACTATATCCCATGCCCGAAGGGACAAGAATACAAGCCTCTTCCCCGACTCTCAATTTAGCAATCCCTTGTTTAAGACCCACTATTTCCACTCTGGGCAAGTATAATGTAGTTTTCTCATCCTCCTTCATTTCGGTAATCACGCGATTCTTGTCGTTAATTTCATCCAAAATGTAAGTATCAAAATGTATTGTTACACTATCCGTCAATTCTACCTGCGTTTTATCATCAGACTCAACAAGTATCTTTGCAACTTGCGTAATCGTATCTTTCCCACTTCCTTCATTCAGAGGCAATTTTATGATATCACCCTTTATTTCATCCTTAACAGACTCCAGAAAGTCATCAATCAGTTTATTCTCATAAGCCAGCAAGGTCATATCCTTAATCACTTTCTCCACAGTATACTCATAATAGAAGTAAGTAGAACCACCCCAAAAACCGGGAGTCATACTAGAATAAAGAGCCTCTGCTTTTGTTCCTTCCGGGATATATTCAAAAACATCGGCCATAGGATCAATTTCATCATCCTTTGTTTTCATAAACATATAAACAGGTCCACCCAAGGCAACAAGCGGAGTTACTCCACTACCAACAGCCACACTCGGATAAGTCGCATCCAAGATTGTTCCATCAAGTGTTTTCCTGACATAATTATACAACACGAAATCTCCATTCCCAGCCGTTACTCCTTCTTGCTTGTAATTAAACACATAAGCATTAGCGACAAATTCTTTTCCTCCGACCGACCCTTTATATTCAAAAAGCTGCTTTGGATTTTTATCCTTCACGTACTCGGCCAATTTTTCCTTTTCTTTCTCATGTGCCCCATACCAATCATAACTGTCATCATCATCGGAACACCCGACGAAACCGCTTGCCAACAAGACAAGCATCATAATTAAATAGTTTTTCTTCATTTCCGTTTTTATTTAGCTGTTATAAAAATAATCTATTCTTCTGTTTTCGGGGCAACGACCTTACGAATCCTGATTTCATAAAGCAAGGTCGTGAGAGGAGGAATCAAATATTGTTTTTGTTTTGTTCCATTGACCGTGATATCGCGAGTTGTCCCCACACCCCCGTAAGCCATTCCATAAGGAACGACGATCTGGGCTGAATCACCTTCCTGTAAACGCTGCATCCCTTTCACCAACCCCGACGTGTTTCGCTTCTGCCAAGTATCATTAAATAGAATCTTCACGGAATCATGGGCAAATCGACCTATTTCCAACTGTAGCCCACCTTTCTCCCTCAATAATGCGGTAGAAAACTCCAACAAAACCGAATCCCCGGTTTGAATTTTCCGGTCACCCGTTCCCTTTTCGATAAGAGCGGTGTAAGTTGTTGTATCCGATACCAAATCCGTATTAGGATAATCTTCAAAAGTCTCCAATGCACCAAGAGGATTTAAATATCCTTGTATTAATTTCTCTTCATTCTCTTTCACATCCATGACAATCTTACGAGAAAGCAGTTTATAATGCAAAGGATTCCCGTAATTTCCTCCCGCCAATATAGAAGGTACAATCATTTCGCCCCCCATTTCTCCAACGCTGATATGACGCAAAGCCTCTGCCACGTAATCATATTTTTTCACCGTATCCAAACGATAAAAAACAGGTCCGCCATAAGCATACGTAACGGGAATCAAAGAATCAGCTATTTGCGGATCGGTCGTGTCTAATTTATCCCCCTGCAAAAAGAACTTCTCGTAGTCCATCAACACCCATCCCGTGTCCTTGGCAACCTCACCACTGTTGTCATAGTTAAAAATATAAAGCGTGTCGATCAACTGCCCGTGCACGCTGTAATACTCGATATAAAGAATCGGAGAAGTAATCGTGCTCAAATACTGGTGAATAGCGATCTTTTCCTTCTCCAGGGTATCAATCAAATCATCCTCCGGCCCGTCGGAATTACACCCGGCGAACATCAATGCGAACAAACCGCCTAATAGAATCAGAAATTTATTCATTACTTTAGTTATTATCTATTGGTACTTCTACCCACGCACCCTGACGCAAACGCATCGTGCTTTTTATGCCCGCTTCCCGCAACCACTCGAAAGCCAACGCCCGGTTATCATTCACCAATTGAGGTAAATGGGCATCGGAATTCACCATCACGGGAATATTCAACTCTTTCAACCATTTAAAATACTTCACGTTCGGGAACATCATCCCCTTCTTCGTGTAGGCTTTCGTGTTCACTTCCACCATAACACCTTTCTCGGCGATCAACGAGCAGTATTCCCACAACAACTGGTTATACCATGCCTGCCCGGTCAACGTGCTGTCCATCAAAGAACCGTTCATGGATATTTTATCCAGATGTGCCACGAAATCAAAACCTCCCAATTCCACCATCCGGGAAGAAGCCCGGAAATAGGACTTCACCAGATGCTTCAGATCATCATGAAACACCAAGCGCAAATTCTCCGAGAAATCTTCAAACTTCCCATCCATATCCATGATCTCGCCCGTTTGCTCTTCAGTAACCAAATGTACCGAGCCGATGCGATAATCCAACGGCATCCGTTGGAAATAATCGACAGCAGGCCCCCACTCGTCATTCAGATAGTCAATCTCCATCCCCACGTATAGCTCGATTTCTCCGGCATACTTCTCCTTCAACCGCTTAATTTCCGACAGGTATGCCTCCACCTCCCGCTTGCTCAACGACCATTGAGTCTCGAACGGAAGCGGCGAATGCGAGGAAATCCCGTAACTGTGAAAACCCGCCTCGATAGCAGCCTTCACGAAATCCTCTGTCGGAGCTTTTCCGTCACAAAAATTACAATGACTATGATAAGTACATAAATCCATTGGCTACTCCTTCACCCAAGCGTTAACTATCTCTGCCACGTACATCTTATGAAAATCCTTCTGACCGTACTGACTGTCCACGATCTTCTGATCCGCAAATGCCTCTTCTTTCAGAAAGTCTCCATACAACTTCTTACACTCCAACACCAAAACAGCTTCCTCGAAAGCCGGATTCCCCGCCTCCGTGAAATAAGGTGTCAAACCACTCTCTTTTACTTTATCAACCTCCCTTCCGGAAACCGTACCGCATACATTTAACGCCTTACGATATTTCTCGTCAAAAAATGATAACGTGAACCCATTCTGCTTCTCCGAGAACTCGAACGTGTAACGTTGCGGACGCACGAACACCATCACCACAGGCTTGTTCCACAAATATCCCATTGACCCCCAACTAGCCGTCATCATATTAAATTTCTCCCGATTCCCGGCTGCCACCAACATCCAATCCTCCCCGATCAACCGGATCACGTTCTTATCTATTTCCTTCGGTTCTATTTTTTTCATTTCCATTTCATTTAAATTGTAACCTGTAACTCGCCGCAGGCACCCCTCTTACATTCTCTCCGGCATCTCGATTCCCAACATCCCCATCGCACTCTGGATCGCCACGCTACACTGCAAAGCCAGCAACAGACGTAAATTCCGAACCTGCTCGTTCTCCTCTTTCAATATAGAGTAATCATGATAGAACTGGTTAAATTCCTTCGCCAGATCGTACGCGTAATTTCCCAGTAAAGCCGGACTATAATTATCACCCGCCTCTTTCACCACGGCAGGTAACTTGGCGATCAACTTGATCAAGTTCTGCTCTTTCTCGGTTAATTCCGTGTGAATATCAGCTAAAAGAATGATAATACCACTCTCGCCCGCCTTGCGCAAAACGGATTTGATCCGCGTGTAAGTATACTGGATGAAAGGGCCCGTGTTTCCATTAAAATCAATTGATTCTTTCGGGTTAAACATCATTGTCTTTTTCGGGTCTACCTTCAATATAAAATATTTCAAAGCCCCTAAAGCCACCTTACGATACACCTCCTCGGCTTCCTCTTGCGAGTATCCTTCCAACTTTCCTAATTCCTCGGACGTCGTACGAGCCGTGTGGATCATTTCGGCAATCAGATCGTCGGCATCCACCACGGTACCCTCACGGGATTTCATTTTTCCCTCCGGCAACTCAACCATACCGTAAGAAAGATGCTTGATCTTGTCGGCCCAATCGAAACCCAACTTCTTACAAACCAATGACAATACCTGAAAATGATAAATCTGTTCGTTACCCACCACGTAAATCTCCTGATCCATGTTGAACTCGTTGAACCGATCGTAAGCGGTACCGATATCCTGAGTCATGTAAACCGAAGTTCCATCATCCCGCAACAACAATTTATGATCCAATCCCTCTGCTGTCAGATCCGCCCACACGCTTCCCGTATCTTTCCGATAAAGCACGCCATCGGCCAATCCCTTCAACACGAGATCCCGCCCTTTCTTGTAAGTCTGCGACTCGAAATATACTTTGTCAAACGAAATTCCCATCATCTTATAGGTCTCGTCAAAACCTTTCAATACCCAATCATTCATCGTCCGCCACAAAGAAACCACCTGTTCATCCCCGGCTTCCCATTTACGCAACATCTCCTGAGCTTCCAGTAATATCGGGGCCTCTTTCTTCGCCTCCTCTTCCGTCCGCCCCTTGTCCATCAACTCCTTGATCTGAGCCTTGTACTCCTTGTCAAAACGCACGTAATAATCGCCCACGAAATGATCCCCTTTGATTCCCGTGCTTTCGGGCGTGGCTCCATTAGCAAACTTCTCCCACGCAATCATACTCTTGCAGATATGAATTCCCCGGTCGTTCACCAGATTCACCATAATCACTTCGTGTCCGTTCGCTTTCTGAATCTCGGATACCGACCATCCTAGGAAGTTATTCCGGATATGTCCTAAATGCAAAGGCTTATTCGTGTTCGGTGAAGAATACTCGATCATGTACGTTTTTCCGCTCGATTTCTTCACGTAGCCGTATTTTTCCTCTTTCGACACGTCATTCAACACCTCAATCCAGTAAGCCGAAGAAATCACCACGTTCAAAAATCCCTTGATCACGTTATAAGTCTCCACCTCCTCAATATTTTGTTTCAAATACTCTCCCAGCTCTTTGGCCGTCTCTTCCGGCGATTTCCTGGAATATCGGGTAAATGGAAAAACGACCACTGTTAAATCCCCGGCAAACTCTTTTCGGGTCTCTTGTAATTGCACGTCTTTCTCGGTTAATTCAACCCCATAACAAGCCTTCACGGCTTCCAGCACCTGCTGAGTAAGCATTTTTTCTATCGTCATATCGCTCAAACTTTTAATACAGTTATCCATTGATCTGCAAAAATACAATTTCTTAGTGTAAATCCCCGCTAAACCCGAAAAAAAACACCCATCCTGGTTAAAATTAAAAACTAGAAATATAAAACTGAACATGATTTTCTCTTATAATCCCGAATTTATTCCTTACTTTTGATCTTGAACTTACAAATCGATCTAGTGATGATGAAAAAATTAATCTGTTTCGTATGTATCGCATGTCTGTTTTTCGCCTCATGTTCAGACGACAAGGATAAAGATATCGCCCGTTATTTAATTTTCGTCACGCAAGAAAAAAGTTTTTCATCCCAAGATATTCAAAAAGCTTACCCGGAAATATTCAACAATTACCCGTTCTTATCTTCTTTTGTCAAAGACATCCGGGTGATAGCCATCAACTACTGGACAAAGGATGTTAACAACAAAGATGTCGTTGCTTCGGGTATCATCGCCTATCCGGCCGGAGAAATCAAAGGAATTACCAGCATACAACACTCCACTCTGTTCTTAAAATCACAGGCGCCATCATTGGTATTGCTTTCACCGGAAATCATCCCCGTTTTCTTTAACCAAATCGTGGTCATGGCTGATTACATCGGGTTCGGAAAAACGCACTCTCTCCCCCACCCATTCATGCAATCCTCTATCACCGGACACACTTGTCTCGACATGATCCGTGCCGGGAAAGAATACTTGACGTCGCAAGGTTTTCAACTCCCGGAGGAAATCACCCTCGCCGGATACTCGCAAGGAGGTAGCGCCACGCTAGCCTTGCTTCGAGAAATGGAAAACTCGTCAACCTCCCCTTGGAAAGTAAAACAAGTATACGCGGGAGGTGGCGTTTACGATTTCACCCAAACCTATCAGGCATACCTGAAACAAAATATCATGTCTGCCCCGGCCTTTGCCCCCTATCTGATTTTGGGACTCAACACAAAGAACGAAATGCAGCTTGATGAATTGTTTATAGATCCCCCAAAAATAGAAAGTTTGTATGACGGACAACACGGGCTAAATGAAATTAATTACCAACTGGGAAACCGTCTGGATGCGATCCTGCATCCGGATTTCTACACTGCGGCCAAAAATACCTCTATCCAACGTCTGGATCAGTTATTAGCAGCAAACACGTTACTCAACTGGATTCCCGAAGCCCCGATTACATTCATGCACTCTCCAACCGATGATTACGTTCCCTACTTCAACACCCAAAAAGCTTTCGACGAATTTCAAAAAAGAGGTTGCAACGTAAAATTAACAGACCTCAAAGGCGATCACGCCACCGGAGCCATTAACTTCTTTATCAAAATACTGCTAAACAATTGAAAAAACGAGTTCATAAAGTTTATAAAGTCCATAAAGTTTATAAGGTCAATGGACCCCTGCGGGGCGCTTTGTTCACAGCAGCTTGTGCTGCTGAATCACAGAATCGGCAATCTCCCAATCACGGAATTTTTCAATCTAAAATCATTAAATCTAAAATTAAACGGGCTTTCAGCCCATCAAAGTCCTCCCAAAATCTTCACGTACTCGGCATAGGCTACTTTATACTGGTAATTAGCTGATACCACGTTCGTATATGACTGCAACCAAGTTGCCTGTGAAGAGAGTACATCCAGAATCGGTAATTTCCCTTCGTTATAACTGAACGTATTCAATTTCAAGTTTTCACGAGCAATTTCCAACGTGGAATTAGCGATCTCCACCTGTTTCCAATTCTCATTCAACTTTACCCAGGCGTTCGCCAACTCCTCCTTCACCTGATCTTCCACCTTACTCATGGCTAACTCCTTGCTTGTTTCCATCGCCCGATTTTGCTTCACGTATTGACGTTTCTCTCCCCAGTTGAAAATCGGCATGCTAAATTTGGCAAAAGCCACTGTGGCAAACTTCTCCTTTCCATCCACGTTGATCATTGGTGTTCCCCACGTCTCTTTCAATCCCACGGCAAACTGTGGCAAATATTTGGAACGAATAATCTTCGTTTGTTGTTTTGTCAAATTAAAATCCTGCGCAGCGATCTGGTAATCAGCCCTCCGCTTCAAGGCAACCTCCAAAGGCTGCAACGCCGGAACAATCACCGGTTTCTGTATCGAATCAATAATCACCACCTGTTCTTCCAACGGGGCCCCCATCATGATCTTAAACGACTGCATTGCCGTTTGATAATTCATACTCCGGGTAGATTGCTGCAACTCGGCTTCCTTCAAACGAGTTTTCACCATTAAAAGATCAGTCTTACTAATCGCCCCCTCGTCAAAACGTTTTTGCACGATCCCATCCAGTTCCCGCACAATCATCACAAACTCTTGAGAAATATAAAACAGGCTCTCGTTCGCCGCCACAGTCCAATAACTCACATCTGCCGCATACACGATATTATCTATGGTTAGTTCTTCTCCCAACCGGGCAATCGCCTTCTGCAACTTAGCAGCCTCCTGCTGTTTCCGTACCGCACTCCCCGAATACACGTTCTGCGATAAAGCGGCTTCAGCCGAATAATTATCATGTTTCAAATCCACTCCTGGCATAAATTCCAGATCCTCGATCTGGTAAGAATAGTTTCCACCCAATTGTAATTTCGGGAAGAAACCCGTCTTTACTCCTTTCAAGGCATATATCGCTGCTTTGACGGTCTCTCTCGATTGTTTTATATCCTGGTTATACTCCAACACCTTTGCCCGGTACTGTTCCACTGTCAAAGTCTGAGCCTTTCCGCTTACCATCGTTATTAATAGAATTCCTATTGTAATAATAATTCCTTTCATAATAATTGAAAATTATTTCATTCTAAATTTCCTTCAACTTTATTTCTAAACTTCCTCCCCCCTTCGGGTACTCCCTCTATAAACAGAGGAAGAGCTACACTACTCACCGTCTTCGGGAAAAGTCTCTAGCTCCAACCCTGTTCATTGAGAAGGTTGCAGCGAAGCTGACAGAGGAGTTCAATCTAAAATTAATCGGCCTTTATCCTAAATATCAAACAATACGTCACTGGCAATACCACAATCGTCAATAAACTGGCAACCAGCAAACCTCCCATAATACAAGCCGCCATCCCGCCAAACATGGCATCAAACAGCAACGGTAACATTCCTAATATCGTGGTCCCCGAAGCCATAGCCACCGGAACGATTCTCGATTTCGTCGCCTGCAACACAGCATCCAACGGGGCCAGCCCGTTTTCCTGCTCGATCCCGATCTGATCCACCAACACAATCGCATTCTTAATATTCATTCCGACCAAGCCCAACACGCCTAAAAGAGCAAAAAAGTCGAACATCTTATCCATCACGAGCAAACCGAACACGACCCCGATAAAGATCAACGGCACCATCAACAATATAATCGTCGGTTTTCGATAAGTCTTAAAAAGCAACAACAGCACAATAAACATCAATATGAAAGTCAACGGCATATTAGCAGCCAAAGCCTGATTGGATTCCACCTGACTCTCGTCCTCCCCAAAAACCTTCATCTGATACCCCTCCGGAACATCCATCTGTTTCACCCGGCTCCACACCTGCGAGAAAGCCGCTTTCGTGTTAGCCCCCCGTTTCGGGTCACATTGTGCCATCATCACCCGGTCCCGGTTATACCGCTTAATCACGTTGTAGTGATAATCATAGGCAAAACTGTCCACCACCTGCGCTAGGGGCACCGTGAAACCTTGCGTGGCAAACACAGGTAACGTTTTCATGTTATCCAAATTCTTGCTATCGAAACCATCCTCTTTCAACAGGATCGGCATAAACAAATCCTTCTCCCGGTAATCCCCGAGGGCCAATCCATTCGTGGCGATCTTCAAGGCATAAGCCACCGATTGACGGGTAATCCCCAAACGTTGCCCTCTCTCCTGAGAATAAGCAGGTTCCCAAACCGGGACTTTATTTCCCCAACTACCCCGGACATCGGTCACCATGTCACATCCCCGCATGATCTGCATGGCACGTTCGGTTAAATTCGCCAGCGTATCAATATTTTCCCCGATAAAACCGATCTCTATCGCAGCTTCCACAGCCGGAGACATCTTGAACAAGGACGATCGAATCAACACATCCGGGTAATTCTCCCGCACGTAAGTATTCAAACGTTCTTCCACGACCGGGGATTGTTCTTTCCTCTGTACCTCGATCAACAAGTTTCCGAAATTCGCCTTCGGCCCGAAAGAGGTACTTGCTAGATAATACCGGAGCGGCGATCCCCCGATCGTCACGGAAACATTAGTCACCTCTTCTTGCCTCAACAAATAACTTTCGATATCCGACATCATCTTCTCGGACTCCCGGATACTAAAACCCTCCGGCAAAAAACAATCGGCCCGGAAATAAGGTTTATCCATACTCGGGAAGAAATTTTGGGGCATAACCCCCATGACATATAAAGATAACAGGAACAGGCAAAGCACCGAAACAAGCGTGATCACCTTATGCTTGATCAATCCGCGCAATAACGAAACGAACTTGTTATAAAATTTGGTATCATAAGGATCTTTCGCAGGACCATCCGTATTCTCCTTCAACATGAAATTACCGAACACAGTTGTCTGCGTCAAGGCTAAAATCCAACTTAACGCCAGAGATACGGCCAACACGATAAACAACGGTTTCACCATCTCGGCAACAGCCGAAGGCGCCAAGTACAACGGCAGGAAAGAGAATATGGCAATCAACGTCGCTCCCAACAATCCCCATTGCGGAACCGTAGCCCCCTTAATCAAAGCATCCCGTCGTCGCATTCCCTTTTTAATCAATATTTGAGCATTATCCGTGACCACGATAGCATTATCCACCAACATACCCATGGCGATAATAAAAGCAGCCAGCGACGTCCGGTTCAACCCCACTCCCATAAACTGCATAATCAACATCGTTCCCCCGATAGAGAACACCAACGAAGAACCGATCAGAAATCCGGCACGGGTACCCATGACCAACAGGATAATAAATATCACGATCGCCACAGACTCCACCAGATTCAACAGGAACCCGTTGTTCGCCTCTCTCGCAATCTCGTTCTCCGGGTAAAGCGTCACCAGTTCGATTCCCACGGGCATCATCTCCTCCAATTGTTGCAACCTCTCCACTACCAGCCTCCCTGTCTTCACCACATCCCGTTCCGGGTCGGTTGAAATTCCGATACCGATAGCCCGTTTACCGTTCACCCGCATCAAGCTACTCGGCGGGTCCATATACCCTTTTTCAATCGTCGTGATATCTCCCAGTCGCACCTGCTGGCCGCTAGTTGTCACGATCAACTGGTTCCGGATATCATCCAGCGTCTTGTAAGTCCCATCCGCCAGTATCTTCAACTCAATATTTCCCGCACGTTTCTCCCCCGTGTTAATCAATGAATTCTGAGATTTAATCGTCTGCATCAACGAGTTCAGATCAACACCCGAATTCGCTAACTTCGACATGGAAATAAACACGTTCACAACCTCCGTCTGTTCTCCATACAGGGCCACCTTCTGCACCCCGTCCACGGAAACCAACTGTGTCTTCAACTTCTGTCCCCACTCCCGCAAATCGTGATATGAGAATCCCTCATCTGCCGTCAACCCGTAATATATACCGAACACGTCCCCGAAATCATCCGACACGCTAATCGTCGAGGCTCCCGAAGGTAACGAAGGTTGAATGTTCAACACCTTGCGTCTCAACTCGTCCCACATCTGCGGCATCTCCTCCGGCGGGGTTGCCGGGCTCAATTCTATCTGAATCTTGGACATTCCGTAATACGAATCAGATTTCAACTTGTAAACCCGACGCATGGATTGTATCTCTCTCTCGATCGGTTCCGTGATCAACTGCTCTACCTCACTCGGGGTAGCTCCCGGATACCGAGTTATAACGACCGCCGTTTTTATCACGAAAGGCGAATCTTCCTTTTTCCCCAACAGATCGAAAGAAAACACTCCCCCGATCAAGAGAATGGCCAAAAAGAAATAAATTACCTTCGTGTTATCTAGCGAATATTTAGCTATATTCATAATCTCTACTTATTTTAGCAACTTCACTTTTTGACCTTCCGTTATATAATTCGTTCCCGCCACCACAATCACATCCTCATTGGTTAGTCCATTCCGTACCATAATCTTATCATTCCCGAACAACTGCCCGATCTCCACCGGTCTACTGCTCACCGTTCCAGTCTTAGCCTCGTACAGCCATACACACGTCTTACCCGTTGTCGAATCTTTAAACAACGCACTCATCGGCACGATATAACTATTTTCATCACCCGCCTCAATCTTCAAGTTTACCTTGCAGGAAAAACCCGGATATATATTATGCTCGTCTCGGGAAAACCTGGGATCATCAATCGACAATTTCACCGGAATACCCGTCCCGTCCGGGGAAGCATCAATAAACTCCTTCACCTTGGCCTTGAACCATATTCCCTTATAAGTATCAAATTCCACCGCCACTGTCATCGGTGTACGAGTCAGATCAACACTCGTCTCGGGTAACGTGAAACTTACCGCCAGCTTATTCGGATTCACCAACTTTATAATAGATTCTCCCGGGGATACTTTCTGGTAATTCTCCACGAATTTCTTCTCCACAAAACCATCAAACGGAGCCCGCAATTTCGTATCTTCCAACGTGTTTGCCGAAGCCTCGTAAGCAGATTTCCCTTTTATATAATTCGCCTCGGCAATCTCGTACTCCTGTTTGGATATCGCTTGCATGGACAACAATCGTTTATTTCGTTCCAATTGTGATTTTGCCGTCAGATAAGCGGCTTTATTCGCCTCGTATTGTAACTTATAATCCAACGGATCTACCGCCGCAATCACTTGCCCCTTCTTCACTTTCTGTCCCTCGTCCACGTTCATCGAGATAAGCGGCCCCGACAATTTAAATGCCAGATTACTGTACTCTTCCGCCTCCACGATACCGGTATACAATTTGTTCACCGCACCCAAAGACTCTACATTTACCACTTTAACAGGCCGAACAATATCCTGATACGTATTATTCCTCTTTCCCTTACATCCGATCCATAAAAGAACAGACATAGCGTAAACCATCCATTTAAATCTCATAAACCATCGACTATTTAATTACGTTTTTCTTTTTATCATTCCAACTCTCAGCAAAATAGTAAGAAGTATATCAAACCTCCATGAAAAAAACATGTAACAAATTGAACATCCAACACCCTCTATCATCCCGATGTTTTTTGCAGTTTCATTCTCATCCCGCCCCTATCTACAAAGCCATCCACCTCGTTAAGAACATGACCATTACATCCCGTTCTTCTAGTTCTTTTCACACGTATACGAAAAAGAAATCACAAAGTTTACAAAATTGTTTCCCCCACACATTTCTCACCTTAAAATAAAAAGAGTACCGGAATCTCAACTTCCGGTACTCTCGCATATTTTAAAATCAAAGAAACTTACTTCAACAATCCTGCCGTTCGCAAACGAATCTCCGTCAGAATTTTCTTCGTGTATAACGGGAACTCACCATTTAACATCCAGGCAAAATAACCAGGCTGCTCTTTCAATACCTGCACGACAGGTACTCCCTTATTTTTACCGAAATTAAACACTTCCACCCCGTCCTCATTAAATATGATAAACCCGGCAAAATCCGCCGTGTTATTCTGGGCTGAAAACTTACTCAGGAACGTGATATCATTCTCCAACGTGTCATTATAACGATCCAGTTGAGCCTTCAACACCTCATAAGTAGCCGTGGTGTCGGCAGCAGCCGTATGCGCATCCTCCAGATTCTTGTTACAATAAAAACGATAAGCTGCACTTAACGTACGTTGTTCCATCTTGTGAAAAATCGTCTGTACATCCACGAACTTCCGCTTACGCATATCGAAATCCACGTCCACGCGCAAGAACTCTTCCGCCAGCAACGGAATATCAAAACGATTCGAATTATAGCCTCCCAAATCACACCCCTCGATATAGCGCGCCAGATCTTTAGCGATCTCCTTGAACGTGGGACAATCCTTCACATCCTCGTCATATATCCCGTGAATAGCTGACGCCTGTTCCGGAATATGCATCTCCGGGTTAACACGGATCGTTTTCTGTTCTTCTTTCCCATTCGGCATCACTTTCAGAACCGAAATCTCCACGATCTTGTCCTTCGCAATATTAATACCCGTTGTTTCTAAATCAAAGAACACAATCGGGTTGGTTAATTTTAATTCCAAAACCTATTAATTTTAGATTTATGATTCTATCCATTCTGTAATTTAACGATTGACGATTCAATGATTTCCACCAGCGCCATGCACGAACAATCACGAAATCATTGAATCGTCAATCACCAAATTATTAAACCATCATCGGCATCAACAACATCAACAAATCCTCGTTCTCGTTATCGCTCTCGTACGGCAGGAACAATCCTGGACGACTCGGATCGGATAACTCCAATACAAAAGATTCTGTGTTAAGGTTGGATAATATCTCTTGCACGAAAGGAGACTTGAAACCGATAGCCATCTCTTCTCCCTCGTATTGACAAGTAATCGTTTCATGTCCGGACATAGCGTAATCCACATCCTGAGCCGAGATAACGATCGTCCCGTTGCTTAAATCAAACTTCACCAGGTTACTAGCCTGGTTAGCCATCACGGATACGCGTCTCAACGAATTATACAACTCCTTCTTCTCGATAATAATCTTCTTCGGGTTATTTTGCGGGATCACGGAGTTATAATTCGGGAAACGTCCTTCTACCAACGTACAAACCATCTTGTAGTTTCCGAACGTGAAGCAAGCCATTTTCTCGTTAAATTGCAAACGCAACTCGCTATCATCTTTCGGTAATATATTTTTCAACAACAAAGACGGCTTCTTCGGTAAAATCAAAGAGAATTGATCCCCTTCAGTCTTAGCGTCAAAACGTTTGTAACGTACCAACTTGTGAGCATCCGATGCCACGAACGTGAAATTCTCCCCGTTCATCTCCATCAGGATACAATTCATCACCGGACGCAAATCATCATTTGCCGTGGCAAATACCGTACGGGTAATACCTTCCAGCAACATTCCGCAATTCGTGGTAATCGAGTTAACGCTCTCGTCCATCCCCGATTGCACCGGATAATCCTCGGCACTCTCACCCGGCACGGAAAACTCTCCCTTGTCCGAGATAATTTTCACCTCGTTTGTTCCGGTATTAATATCAAATGTCAACGGTTGTTCCGGGAATTCTTTCAAAATATCCAACAACAACTTCGCCGGGATCGTGATACTTCCTGGGTTTTCCAAGTTCTCCAACTCGATCTTGGCCTCCATGGTCGTTTCTTTGTCGGAAGCCGTGGCGTACAACATGTCGTCTTTAGCAACCAACAGAATATTATCCAGAATAGGTTGTGCAGGTTTTCCACTAATTACCTTACTCACGGCCTGCAACCGCATCAAAAAACTACTACTTGAAACAACGAATTTCATATCTACTCTTTAATAATTTTATCCATTTATCGTATTCTCCACCTCTTCCACCGTAATCGGGGCACGACGATCACCCATACATTTACAGCCATTCTCCGTGATCAAAATATCATCTTCCAAACGGATTCCACCGAAATCCTTGTACGTCTCGATCTTGTCATACACTAGGAATTCCTTGTGCAAACCTTGCTCTCTCCATTGATCGATCAACGCGGGGATAAAATAGCAACCCGGCTCGTCAGTCACCACGAATCCCGGTTGTAACTTGCGTCCCATACGCAAAGAGGAAGTACCGAACTGATCGATTGGCCGGGTTTCGTCGTCATACCCCACGTAAATCTGACCCAAATCCTCCATGTCATGCACATCCAATCCCATCATGTGTCCCAACCCATGAGGCATGAACAATGCGTGAGCTCCAGCAGCCACGGCCGTATTCACGTCACCCTTCATCAAACCGAGATCCTTCAATCCCTGAGCTAACACCTTACAAACTTCCAGATGCACGTACTGATACGTCACGCCCGGACGAGCAATTTCCATAGCCTTATTGTTACAAGCTAATACAATATTATATACCTCCTTCTGACGTTGGTCGAATCTTCCACCCACGGGAACCGTACGGGTAAAATCCGAACAATAATTCATGTTATTCTCTGCCCCGGCATCCGTCAGCATCATGCGCCCCACGGTCAGCGTCTTACTATGATCATGATTATGCAACGTCTCGCCATTCTGCGAAAGAATCACGGGGAAAGAAACCATGCTCCCGTAAGAAGCGGCGATACCCTCGATCAACCCGGCGATATATTGTTCCTTTTGTCCCGGCAACGCATGTTTCATTGCGGCCACGTGCATCTCGTATCCGATGTTACAAGCCAGATTAATTTGCTCGATCTCGCAAGCCTCCTTCACGGAACGCAAAGCAACCACAGCCTTCACCAACTCCAATGAAGAATAACTCTTCACCAGTGAGTGATGAATTCCCAGCAAATCTTCCAATAATAAAATATTGTGATAACGATAAGGCGGTAAGAAATGAATCTTGCGTCCCTGGCTAATAGCTTCCTTCAACACTCCGGACAATTTTCCAAAAGGAGCGGAACACGTCACACCGACACTGGCAGCCAAATCCTTCACTTTCGGTTGTGGCCCCATCCAAATAATATCGTCCATGTCTACATCATTCCCATACAAACAAGCCTCCCCAGAATCCACGTCCATCACCCCGGCGAAACCCGGTAGATTCAAACCGAAGAAATAAAGAAAAGAACTATCCTGACGGAATTTATACGTGTTAGCCGGATAATTTGCAGGAGCTTCTTCATTACCCAGAATCAATACCAAGCCGCCACTCATCTTATTGATAAGTTGCTTTCTTCTATTTACATACACGCTTTTATCAAACATATCTATTATTTTATTTAATGATTAATTTTCGTTGTCAAAATGAGTTGACAAGGTATAAATTTTTTTTCAATGTCACAATCCGAAAATTCATTTAAATCTGAAAACGATCTTTACAAGACTGTTTTATCGTTCTTTTTTTTGAGCTACACAAAAAAAATACAAAAACGATCCTCCCCTATAGCGAAAGAATGTCAAATATAATGCAACCACTCATCAATCACTATATCAAAACTAACATACGCCCATCGTAATAGAACATAGATAGATAGATAGATAGATAGATAGAAAAAAAGATAGAAACTAGAGTAAATGGAATATAAATATCTATAATTATCAATTTCAATATAGGACTATTTACCAACACATTACAGTCTATTACTCCTAGTACTCCATAAACCGGAACAAATATATTTTCCTTATCTTTTCGATTTATTCCGGAAAAGTAAAGCCCCAAACGGTAAGCATATCCCGGCAATCACCACCTGATAAGCCCCGTACAACACGCGGGTTTCATGAGCCAACGTGTCACTAGCAACGGTCATCCCGGCTCCTTCGCGATTCAAATAGAGCATGATTAACTGCCACAACACCATGAAAGCGGCAAGCAGTGAACAGCCCGACCCGAGATACAGTAACCCCATCGTCATATCCTTCCGGAGTTCTTTCCGGAACCCGAAGAGAAAAGTCACGGCAAACAGGATAAACGTAACCCAACCGATAGATTCATACCCCATTACCATCCCGTAACCTCCGATTTCATACCAAGGTAAAAAAGTGGCAATCATACCGATAATCGCAATTAGAAATACAACAAATTTTTGCTTACTCATAACATTCCATATTATTTTATTTCAATATTTTCTACTTCACCTCTCCCATGTCTACGGAATTAGTTGTTATGAAGTTATAAGTCTATTATTTAAAACAGATATAAACTTCTTTTTTTTTGAAATATTTGCTGATTTTACTTGAAAATCGCAAGAACAATGAGTAGTTTCGCGCTTTAATATTTTAACGAGGAATATCCTCTGAAAAGATGCGTGAAATTTATGCTAAATGATTAAAATACAATAATTAATTTTTAATGTTTTTTATTATGAAACCGACACATATCGAACACATCGGCATTGCAGTTGCCAGCTTAGATGAAGCAATTCCATTTTACGAAAACGTTTTAGGATTGCAATGTTACGCTATTGAAGAAGTAAAAGACCAAAAAGTAAAAACAGCTTTCTTTAAAGTAGGACAAACCAAGATCGAATTGTTAGAATCCACTGATCCGGAAGGACCTATTGGTAAATTCGTTGAAAAAACGGGTGGTGGCATGCACCACATGGCGTTTGCAGTAGAGGATGTTCAAGCTGCATTGAATGACGCTAGCGCTGCTGGTTGTCAGTTGATCGACAAAGCTCCGCGCGGTGGTGCAGAAGGTTTAAGAATCGGATTCCTTCACCCGAAATCAACCTGCAGAGTATTGACCGAACTTTGCGGAACAAAATAATTCTCAGACAAATTAGCCTATATAAATTATCATATTATGACAAATCAAGATAGAGTCAAGGAGTTAATCGAATTACGAGCTCAGGCAAAACTTGGAGGGGGAGAAAAGCGTATTGAATCTCAACACAAAAAAGGGAAATATACGGCACGGGAAAGAATAGCCATGTTACTAGACGAAGACAGTTTCGAAGAGTTTGACATGTTCATAACACACCGCTGCTACAATTTTGGTATGGAGAAAACCAAATTTTTGGGAGATGGTGTAGTAACCGGTCAAGGAACAATTGATGGACGTCTCGTATTTGTTTTTGCTCAAGACTTCACAGTTTTCGGTGGAGCTCTTTCCGAAATGTTAGCTCAAAAGATTTGTAAGGTAATGGATAAAGCCATGACCGTGGGAGCCCCCATTATCGGATTGAATGATTCGGGAGGTGCCCGTATTCAGGAAGGAGTTAACTCTCTAGCCGGATATGCCGAAATTTTCGAACGGAATATCTTGGCTTCTGGAGTAATTCCTCAAATCTCTGCTATATTCGGTCCTTGTGCCGGTGGAGCCGTATACTCCCCAGCCTTAACGGACTTCATCCTGATGACCGACCAATCATCTTACATGTTCGTAACTGGCCCCAAAGTTGTGAAAACCGTAACGGGAGAAGATATTACGACCGAAGAACTGGGAGGAGCGGAAGTTCATTCAACCAAATCCGGAGTATCTCACTTCTTGGCTGAAAACGAGGAAGAAGGTATCGCTATTATTCGTGACCTACTTTCTTATTTGCCATCCAATAACCTGGAAGAAACCCCGATGATCGCTTGCAGTGATCCGATCGACCGTCTGGAAGACAAGTTAAATAGCTTGATTCCAGATAATCCGAATCACCCGTATAACATGATGGAGGTGATCGAAGCTATCGTTGATCACGGAAAATTCCTAGAAGTACATAAACGCTACGCCCGCAATATTATTGTAGGATTCTGCCGCATGGGAGGACGTTCTGTCGGTGTTATTGCCAACCAACCGAGTTTCTATGCCGGAGTTCTTGACATTGAAGCTTCGCGCAAGGCCGCTCGTTTCGTGCGTTTCTGCGACTGTTTCAATATTCCTGTTTTAACGTTGGTAGACGTACCGGGATTCTTACCGGGACGAGTACAAGAATATGGCGGAATCATCACTCATGGG
>OGIE01001200.1_pt1 | contig 37372 bp, 35 predicted proteins | sample 1571581 | NCBI WGS metagenome assembly OGIE01 (sample SAMEA2582021, study PRJEB24529) | metagenome | biome: Human gut stool | place: China | collected 2011 | reverse complement strand
CGGAAACCAGAATCACATCATCCACATACGGACGGTGCAGGTCGATCTTTTCGTAATTGTCCTTATTGTATTCGCCCGGATTGAAACCTCTGGCCTTATACGGATTCGATTCCATATATCCTTTCTCAACGGCTTTCTCTATTTCATTGTATAGTTCTTCCACCGAACCGACACACATCTCTTCCGTTCCGTCTTCCGTACGCCAGATAGGTAACGGAGTACCCCAGTAGCGGCTACGGCTCAGGTTCCAGTCCTGCAGGTTTTCCAGCCATTTACCGAAACGGCCCGTACCTGTACTCTGCGGCTTCCAGTTGATCGTATTGTTCAGTTCGATCATACGGTCACGGCAGGCAGTCGTGCGGATAAACCAGCTATCCAGCGGATAGTATAATACAGGTTTGTCGGTACGCCAGCAGTGCGGATAATTGTGCACTTGTTTTTCGATACGGAACACACGGTTCTGTACCTTCAGCATCATACATATCTCGATATCCAATGTCTCATCTTTGTCGGTCTTTTCCGGATCGTAGGCATTCTTCACGAACTTACCCTGGAACGGATCGTAATCGGCTGCATTCATACGAGTCTGTACAAATTCAGGATCCAGATCTTCCAACAGGTAGAACTTACCCGTCATATCGACCATCGGACGGTTGTTGCCATCCTTATCGATCATCATCAACGGAGGCACACCACTAGCTTTCGCCACACGGTCGTCGTCCGCACCGAATGTCGGAGCGATATGTACGATACCCGTACCGTCTTCCGTTGTTACATAGTCGCCTGTGATCACACGGAAAGCCCCTTCACCCGGATTTACCCACGGGATCAGCTGTTCATAATGCATGCCGGCCAGTTCCGGACCTTTCCATTCACCTACAACCTTGAACGGGATCAGTTTATCACCAGCTTTATAATCCGACAGCTCCAGGTCAGCAGCCTTCGGATTGAAATGTGCATTCATCAGATCCTTAGCCAATACGACTGTCATCGGCATGCCAGTATACGGATTGTAAGTCTGAACAGCCACATAGGTGATATTCGGACCCACGCAGAGTGCCGTATTGGAAGGCAATGTCCACGGAGTAGTCGTCCATGCCAGGAAGAATGCATCACCGAACTGAGCCATTTCCGGTTTCGGATCGAGGATATGGAATTGTGCCGTACAAGTGGTATCCTTCACGTCGCGGTAACAACCCGGCTGGTTCAACTCGTGCGAGCTAAGCCCCGTTCCGGCAGCCGGTGAATACGGCTGAATGGTATACCCCTTATACAGTAACCCTTTCTTATACAATTCTTTCAGCAGATACCACAATGTTTCGATGTAACGGTTATCGTAGGTGATATACGGATTTTCCATATCCACCCAGTACCCCATTTTATTGGTAAGGTCTTCCCATTCCTTGGTAAACTTCATCACATCTTTGCGGCAAGCTGCGTTATAGTCAGCGACAGAAATCTTCTTACCGATATCTTCCTTGGTTATACCCATAGATTTCTCAACACCCAGCTCAACCGGCAGGCCGTGAGTATCCCATCCTGCCTTACGGTTCACCAGATATCCTTTCATGGTTTTGTAACGGCAGAAAATATCTTTAATCGAACGAGCAATAACATGGTGAATACCCGGCATTCCGTTTGCAGAAGGCGGACCTTCATAAAATACAAACGAGGGGTATCCTTCACGGATTTCAAGACTCTTATGGAAGATGTCGCCATCCTGCCATTTCTTCAACACCTCTTTATTGACATTCGATAAATCGAACTTAGAGTATTCGGTAAATTTCTTACTCATATCGCGCTATTTTTAACTATCTTCTAAAAATGCCGCAAAGTTAGTGATTTAATTCTAATTAGACAATAAAGAAATGAGCATGGAAAAATACAATCGAATTGTAACGACAAGAAGTCAGAATTTAAACAAACCGTTTTCGTCCAGATCGATAGGCAACATAGCAGAGTTGGAGGCATATTCTTTGGGGATAGCCTGCTCGATACGTTGTAAATCTTCCTTACTGAGATCGATCTCAATTGCTTTCACGGTATCCCGAAGCTGACCGACTGTACGCGAACCGACCAACGCCAGCATATCGCCGCCCTGTGCCAGTACCCATGCAATGGCAAGTTGCGACACGGAAACATTCTTCTCTGCGGCCATTTCCTTCAATACATCCAGCCGTGCCACAGCCTGTTTCAGCTTCTCTGCAGCCTGGGGAGGCATCCTCCGGCTCAAGGTTGCCAGTTTTTCCTCCGGGTTACTACCTCCTATCACGCCATGAAACAGATTGGCAAAAGTGACAATTCCGATACCCAGTTCACGTGCTGTAGGAATCAGGCTTTGTTCTATCTCCCTGTCGAGCAGCGAATACCGCACTTCCACCAGACTGATGGGGTGAACAGCATGGGCCCGGCACAATGTTCCGGCATCTATCTCGGTAATTCCGACATTACGCACATATCCGGCTTTTACCATATCTGCAACGGCTCCGATCGTTTCTTCCACCGGGATATGCGGATTGATACGGGCAGGTTGATACAGGTCGACATAGTCCGTACCCAGGCGTTTCAAGGTATAGGCCAAATAATTCTGAACACTCTGCGGGCGTACGTCGATGCCATAAAAACGATCATCAGGAGTCAGCATTCCACCAAACTTGACAGAAATAAAGACATCTTCCCGCTTACGTGTTTTCAATGCTTCACGGATAATCAGTTCGCTTTCGCCATGACCATAAAAATCACCTGTATTCAGATAAGTAATCCCACTGTCCAAAGCAGCATGTATGGTATCGATCCCTTGCTGAATATCAGCCATCCTCATTGCCCCCAGGCCAATGCGGGAAAGGGTAATGCCATTCGTTTCTTTATTCAAATACTTCATTGTTTCGCAGTTTAATATTTATAGGCTATAAAAATATACATTTGCTTGCATATAATCGATCTTTTCAAAACTGATTATGAGAAGATCAGGAATAATATGTATCTTTGTGATACAGATACATAGCAAAATGAAATATGCAACAAGAAATAATACATATTTCCCGACCGATTGATCACAAGATCATGGAGTTTGTGGTCTTTGCCATCGAAAGTGCTGCACAAAAGACAGGCATTCCTGCCCCAACACTTTATAATCGATTAGAAAAGGTCAATCTTATCTCCCGCTATTTGATCGAGGGATACGATATGCTTCATACTCAAAGCAGAGACTACATTGCAGACACACTGATAGAAGCCCTTAATAATTGGGAAAGCTATTATAAAGAAAAAGGAGAACTAGCATGAAAGTTTTTCATGGAAGTACATCAGAGATACAAAATCCTTTAGCCAATATCGGGAGAGACAATCTTGATTTCGGAAAGGGATTTTATGTTACAGATATTTATAATCAGGCAGAACGATGGGCCTCTGTTATGATGTTACGGCGTCCTGGTTCTGTTGCGACAATCAATATATACGAATTAAATATTGAAAAAATCTCTTCTTCTAATTATAAGTCATTGCACTTTAAAGGGTATAGCACCGACTGGCTTGATTTTATCGTCGTTTGTCGGCGAGGAGAAAAACCTTGGCTGGGATATGACTTGATAGAGGGAGGCGTTGCTAACGACCGGGTATTTGATACTATAGAAAATTATATCGAAGGACAAATTACAAAAGAAACAGCATTAGGACGTTTACAATATGAGCAACCGAATAACCAAATTTGTTTACTAAGTCAACAGCTTATAGACGAATGCTTGTCGTTTCAACAATGTGTAATACTTAAATAATAAACGATCTATGATTGATGTTTTAGTGTGGAATAAATATAGTCGTATCGTAATGCTGCTGGCCGAACAACTGAAAATATCTCCGGTCAAAGCTTTGCACTTGTTTTATAACAGCAAAGTATATGCTCTTTTACTCAATAAAGAATATCCTTTAATAACAATGAGCGATGCATATATTACAGACGAAATCATAATTGAACTGCAACAACAACAATCCTAATAGTCTTAATTTGCTCGTATATAATTGATCTTTCCTAGAATAAAAATGAAAAAGATCATGAATAATATGTATCTTTGTATCGGATTTATAAACTATAAATAATTATTACCATGGCCAAACCCATCAAAGAGACTCCGATCTTATTCGGAGAAGAAGCAAAGCGTTTTAACAATCCATCAAGGATGTGAAGCCAGCTTCTGACGATGAAAAAAGACGTATAAAGGAAGCTTATGAGAATATAAAGAAAATAGCAGCCTTTATGATGTAAATAGGAAATCAGCTAAGAACTTATAAAATAAGACCTGCATTATGACAATAATAGAACTTGAAGCTAGCAAAGCAGAATTGGTTCGTGAAATATTAAATATCGACAATAGCGAAACCATCGGGAAACTCCGTAAATATCTAAGTAAAATCCGAAGTAACAAACAGGAGGTAAGTCCCTGTGAATATACGCTTGAAGAGGTGCGCCAACGATTATCCGTCACAGGCAAAGATGCTATTGCCGGAATAGGAATCAGCGGGGATGAAATGGAACAGCACATGAAAAATATTATATAATGGAGATAATATGGCATCCACTCGCTTCGAACGATTTTGACCAAATTATATTTTATTATCGGGATACTTTTGGAATTAAAACAGCTCAAAAAGTTCGTGATACACTTCACCATGACATATATCATTTACTCATCTCACATCCTTCTCTGGGATTTTGTGAAACCAGCCTCGATAATATCGACCAACTCACCTACCGCTCATTAGTTTCCGGTCATATTAAAATAATTTATACCATCCACGATAAATATCTATATATTCATATGCTTTGGGATTGTAGACGTAATCCGGAACTACTTCAAAGCGAAATGAAAGAGCGCAAGTAAAACAGAACTTATGATTTTTAAGCCTAACAGGCATTTTTTCGTTATAAACGGTTGTTTATTCCATCGTACATACTATCTTTGCAGTACTACAGAAAGTGCAGAAACTATAGCGTTAGGTTCTGTTCTGTAGAAATATTAGAATAAGGCATTTTAAAATATTATCTCGGTCCCTTGTAAACATCCAAACATACGCACAACTGAGATAGTAGCAACAAAATGCCCATGTTATTTGTATATACATAGTTATATATGATATGACGTGGGCTGTTGCTTACTATCAGTGTGCAAGGGAGGGATACCCACAAGGGCTGAGATGTAGCAATAGCGCCACGTTTTTTTATGCCTTTTTCAAGCTATACTTTTTACATCAACACATTAATATGTTAAACAATCATACAATCAGTAAAAAGGAATAGCGAAGAGGGGACTCTGCCACTGTCCGGTTCGCGAGAATAGGATAGTATCTATTTGTATAGCAGATTATGTCTATCAGATAAAACACTTGTATTATGATAAACTTGTTAACTAAAATACGTGATTATGTACAGCTTCTCCTCCCCGACGACCAGAAGCCAAGCTTTTCGAGCCATGTACTGACAGATCACAAAGAAACAACATGGGAAGAAGCCAGTATCGTATCTTCATCTGTAAATATACCGACGGCTGATGAGCAGCCTCCGGAAGAGAAGAGGGATAAAGAAAGTGATTTTATTATTGAAGCGTTTAAAAGGCTGACACCCGATTATTTATTGATCGTATCGGAAATGAGGAACTTACTAAACTCCGATCTAAAAAAAATAGTATTCCATGCATTAGCCACCGGATTAAGCGTGGAAAAAGTTGCAATACATTTGGGCCTCTCCTCCCAGGAGGTAAAAGAGATATTTCAGAATGCCATTACAGATATAAGCATCCAATCAGGATTTGTCAGAGCCCATATCGATAACGGTATTCGAAGAGAGATAGAAATCGACAAATTAAAATCAAACATACAATCATTGAAAACACAGTTAACAAAGGATGAAATCAAACATCCCGCCCCAAAGCGAACGTCATCCCAAATACCTTACGTCAAACAAAAGAAATTACTATCCCAACCATTAACCCATAGCCTCGATTTAGAGACAAGAACCCTGACTATTCTTAAAGCGGTAGATATATATACGTTGGAGGACTTACTGAAATTTATTTCAACCAACGGACTTGCCGCACTGAAGAAACGACGAAACTTCGGGAACTTATCTTTAAATAAACTGGAAAAAGAATTAATAAGAAAAGGAATCTTTGACCCGAGCGGTTATTGTGAACTATATCAAGAAATAGCTAAGAGGTAATACCTAATAATTTTTTCTGAAACTGTATTGCAGTTATAAGCCATCCGGCTCGTGAGAGTCGAATGGCTTTTTTACTTGCCGGCCAGACTCAACAAAACAACTTGACCGCCGCCACAGCAATCAGCAACCATCCCATCAGATTGCCGATCGTCAATGACGGGGGGCGCTGTTCCGGTTCGCCGCTTCCGGACGAATGATAGACAGGATCGCTCCGACGGCTGCCAGGGCCACCTCCTGCTGCGACAACAGGATCGACAGCAGTGCTGTCAGCCCCAGCCACGGGATCGCCTGGCTGGCTGTGCCTCCCTTTCAAACCACGAGGGAAAAGAACCTGTACTAAAGACAACAAAAACTTACAAACAACACGAAGAGCTTTCATATGATATCGATTTTCTATAGATTAAATGAATGAGATTCAACACACCGGTGTCGTGAGCAATTTACCGATCGCCGCCGAAAGACTGTCGAGCAACCGGCAGTAAACGGCCCGGTTATCGCCGTTCACCTCACTGATATACTTACTATATGCAATTTCACGGGCAAAAGCAGAAGGGTAATAACTGACCGCAGCAGCTGCCGGATAAGCCGTAACGATCAGCCGGGCATAATCGAAGAAGCGACTCTGTGTATCCGCATACTTACGAAAGGATAAGCCGCCCGGAACCAGTGCCACCCCGCAACCGTGCCAAAAGTCGTTAGCCGGACCGTATCCGGTGATACCGAACAAATTACGATGCCGTTTCGACAGATCGCTCTCCCCCCATCCCGACTCGATGGCCGCTTGTGCAAGCATGACTACCGGGTTTATATGAAACTGTTTCTCTGCCGCTTCGGCTTCAGGAAAAAAGCGTTTTACAAATTCATATTTTGTCATAAGAAATAATGGTTTTGAACATTAAAAAACACATCACAAACCTTGACTTTCATCTATTATTTCACTATATTTGATATCATAAACCTTCAAAAGGCATAGCATGAATACAGATGAACAAACAAGCGAATCCGATTACGGAAAAGAACGTTCATGGGGATACCAGGAATTAGCTATTCTCTATTTTCCCCATATCAAACCGGAGAGTGCCTCCAGACAACTCGGCCGTTGGATCAGCGTCAGCCGGGAACTGATGTCCCAACTGACCGCCAACGGATGGAAACCCGGACGTAAGCTACTGACCCCTAAACAGGCCTCCTGTATTTTCCGTCATCTGGGACCACCCGGCTGCTGACTGGCAATAATCCGCCTTTATTCAATCTCCGGACGGTCACTTCCGCCGCCTTCCGGTTCATCGTCTTTCTTATCGAGCATCATACGCTCAACTTTCAACTTTCTAGCCAGTTCCAACAAGGCTTTTCCCGGACGGAACACCACCCTCGGACGCCTCACCAAATCGGTGGTAAATTCCTTTTTGGTCGTCGCCCCCTTACTCCCCAGCACAGCCTGGAAATACCCCAGATCGCCTAACTGAATTGTCTGGCCATCCTGTAATTTCTGCTTTACGACAAACAAAAGACCATCGAGCACCAGCTTCACATCACCGGGCGTTGCCGCCGAACGGTCTGCGATAATATCGCAAAGGGTTGCCAGGTCACACATCCCGTTCGAACTGCTCGCGGCATAAAACAATTTTGCATCAGCCGCAGCCCCCTTACTCATATCACGTCTCAATACCAATCGATACTTTACTGACATAATCCTACAAATTAAAAAGTTACTGAATCCGTTTTACTCTCTCTTGTAATATTACGTTGTAAAGGTACGGCACACCGGAAACGCCCTGTCCGCCATTGTCGCCGGTTGTACCTGTCTGTCGGTATTTGTCCGTATTTGTCAGGTATATAAGATTATTTGTACAACAACCATCGCTCGTCGAGCACCGGAGTACGTGATAAACAGGCTGTCAAACCCGTCTGTACGGAGATATGACGGGAAAGACGCTCCAATAAATCAGCGTGCGACCCGAAAGTCCCTTTCAACAGCCCTGCCAACCGGGAGGTTTCGGCAAGGATACGCTCTTCATAATACTCCAACCGGAAATAATCGACCAGGTCATGGCAAATAGTCTCCTCCGTTTCACTTAACAAAGAGGCAGGGACCCCCATCGGCAACGGCAAATCGGGAAAGACAGCGGACAGTATTTCGATCAACAGACGCTCAGCCTCCGGCATCAACTGCCGAGAGAGTCCCATGGCTGTAAAATGCAACAAATTACTGTAGACTTCCGAAGTAAACGGCAGGTCATCCTCGCCGAGCATACGTTCCACATGTCGGGCCGTTTCGGGATGTCTCAAACAGAAGGCCAACAGACGTTTCTCTCCGGCTCCTACCCGTTCAGTCAATACCTCCATATACCGGCAGAAACCGGCACGTCCCAACCTGCGGAACAATTCGTCGGGATCTTTTGCCGTAGGAAGCCGCAGGAAACCCAACTGTACCCCTCCCGGCGGTTCTTCCAACAAGCGGACCGTTGCCGCCTGACCGGCCGGATCGTTATCCAGCAAGAGGACTGCCCGGCTACAGAAACCGTGTAACACCTGCGCCTGCCCCGCCGTAAAGGCTGTCCCTCCCAATGCCACCGTATTGGTAAAACCGGCGGCATGCATGGCCAGCGTGTCCTTATATCCTTCGGTCAGATAAGCAAACCCCTTCTCCCGGATCGCTTCCGCCGCCCGGTGAATGCCATACAACATCCGGCTCTTGTCAAACAATCCGTTATTTACAGAATTCAGGTATTTCGGACTGTCTGAGATCTCTCCAGCCTGTGCTTCGGTGTCTACCCGCCGTGCACCGAACCCGGTCAGTGTTCCGCCAGCATCGTAAATGGGGAAAATAATCCGTCCGCGCATCGCCCTGAACGCTTCAGGTACGAAAGCCGGAGCAAGCCCCACATCGAAATCGAGCCAGGCGGGAGACAGTTCGCTATGTCCGGATGCGACAGGCAAAAGCAAGCTTTTGAATTGAGAATTGAGAATTGAAAGTTGAGAATTATTTGGAGAAGGGGAAGAGGATACGGGCTTTGTCTCTACTTTCGCCTTCGCCTCTTTCTTTTCATTTTCAATCTTCCATTTTCCATTCCCTATAATCTCCACCGCCTGCACAAACGAACAATGTTCAAACCCCATCACCAGCCCGATCACATCGCCTCCGGCCCCACAGGCATGACATTTGAAATACTGTCCTCCCACATGGATGCCCAGCGAAGGATGATGATCGTCGTGAAACGGACAAAGCATCTTATAATTTACCCCGGAGCGGTGTAACGTTCCGTAACGCAGCGCCACCTTCTCGATCGGATTGGCTGCTTTCAATTGTTTTGTATCCATGATATTATTTTTTATACGGATAGATTTGTGTCAGGCTGTCATTGTAGCGGAAACGGACCTCGCCCGTACCGCCGTTACGATTCTTGATGACAAAGAGGCGTCCTACGCGGCGCAAAGATTCGTGAGTCACATTATCGTAAAGCTCGTTATACTGTTCCGGGCGGTACACCATCGCGATACTGTCGGCTATCTGTTCGATCTCGCCGGAATTACGCAGGTCGCTCATCACCGGGATATGGTCGGTACGTGTTTCGCAGTTGCGATTCAACTGGGCCAGCGTCAGGCAAGAAACATCCAGCTCCATAGCCAGCGTCTTGAGTTTTCCGGCTGCCTCCCCCAGCGCCAGGTCCATCGTATCCTTCACCTCCGCCCGGTCGGAACTCACATTGATCAGGTTCAGGTAATCGATAACGATCAGATCCAGTTTATGCTTGCGGTTCAGGATCATGCAACGTGCCCGTATCTCCGTCAACCCGCTACCGCTGCAATAATTGAGGAAGAGAGGCAGCCGGTTGAGCTCGTCAGCCGCTTTGTCCAGCCTCCGTCGGTCGTCTGCATCCAGAAGTTTGAAACGCAGCTTATCCGGCTCCACGCCGCTCAACGTACACAGCAGGCGGCTGATCAACTGGCGTTCCGTCATCTCCAGGCTGAAGAAACAGACCTTTTTCCCCTGACGGGCAGCCGAGAGAGCCATGTGAAGTGCCAACGCGGTTTTTCCCATCGAAGGACGCCCGGCCAGCACGAGCAGTTCCCCCTTGTAAAGGCCGCCCAGATAATGGTCGAACTCGTCCATCCCCGTACTGATCTGTAGTTGTTCGCCAGCCTGCCGCCGTTCCTGTTCGTGGTAGATCTCTGCCAGCACCCGTTCACCCACTTCCGCCACCGTCCGGGTCGTACTATGCAGGGCAAATTCCTCTTCCAGTGTCTCCAGATCCTTATGCGAGGCATTGAGCAGGGCCGTCACATCCACGCCCGGTTCGTGTGCCTCAGCAATACGTGCCGTCATCCGCATGATCGCCTGCCGCAACACCCAGCAACGGATCACCCAGGCGGCATAGGTTTTGATGAACGAGGCGTTACGCACCTTCAACAGTCCGTCGGCAATAAAAGCCAGCCCGTTCAACTTTTCAGTATGTTCCGCATCGAGTCGGCGCATCTCCCGTTCGACACTCAACATGTCAATATCCGCCTCATGCTGGAAAAGTGCCAGCATCGCCCGGTAGACCAGACAATAATCGGGATTCGTAAACATCTCCGGACGCAGGCGGTTGCCCACCTCACAAATAGCGGCACTCTGCGACAGAATCGCCAACACGACCGCCTGCTCCATCTCTTCGGAGGAAGGCATACGACCCGCATTGTTTGCATAATTACCGGCGGCAACACTGATACTTTTCGGTTTGCCCATGTTTTTAGGTTGTTCGTTTTCCATGATATTCAATCTTTAAATCGGTTATAATTCGGTCGGCTGGCGGAAGTCGTTCCGGTTTCCGGTCCTCCTGCGGGGGAAGTTCCTTTCGGGGAGGATGCCGGTTCTTCTTTCTGTATTTCCAGTCTGATTAATCGTACAAAAGTGAACCGCCCCTCATGGCGTATTTCAAGATCCCAATCTTCCTCCAGCAATTTGAGTACACATCCCAAGGTCGTCCGGGGGATATCGGTTTTCTGCGCCAGCTGGCGGAAAGTAGTTATCCACTCCCCTTTATGGCAGGGCATCCGCCGATGATCCACGACTATTTCCCCATCGGCAAAATAGACATGCTTCAAAAAACAGAGGTAAACACACGCCTTTCCACGCCGCATCGGCTGATCGGAATAAAGATCGTCTAACAAAAAATGGGGTACACGCAGAAAGCCCTTGCGCCTGTTTTCTACCCTAAAACTCTGTAAATCTGTCTCTTTCATTTCTTATAGATTAAGTTAAACAACTGTCATTACATGGGTGGGACAACCAGTGGGACAAACCCGGGACGATCTCATCCTTCTACAAATCACTTATCATCAATTATTTAAACCACCCAATAAAAAAACTTTGGGACGATCCTGGGACAACCGGCGGGACGTTCTTATAATATATTAAGAATATATATAATAAGACCACCATAAAGGTTTTCTTTTTTTCCTGTTTAAATAAAGATCACAGGGGCAAAGATAATAAACGGGAAAAGGCAAAAGAGTATGATTTTCTTGCAGCCGAAAGCCGGAAAACAAGGAGTTTCCGGACAGAAAGGCAGCCTGAATGAATATACTTTTATTGATTATTATTAGAGTGCAGACCTGTTACCAGTCTTTACACAAATTTATACTTTTATGAAGTTTGTCTGCCATGAGCGTATCTTCGCGCAGCTTTCTCTGAAAGGTTGACAAGCTGAAATCGATATCAAAAGCAGCGCTCAAGTTCCTCGCCAAATGATCTGAATGACAATCTATTACACCAGACTCCAATACTGCATGCATCAGGTCAATAAAAAACTCCAGATGATTGACCTTTATTAATTCATGGTCGAATATCAGGTTAGAACAACCACAAGGTCCGGCTAATTGTTTTCCATAGGTTTCAAAGAAAAGATGGGTAAAACATTTTTTCTTTTCATCGTCTGTCTTACAGGATGACTCTTGTAGAAAACAGGCGCAATCCTGCAAAAACGTCATATTGTCATCCATTTTATTTACTTGCTGTTTAAATTTTGAGAACGAGCGATAATATCCCCCGCAAAAATGTGTTATCTGATTTTCCATACGACTTGTTATATACAGCCGCTTTCTTCCGGAACCTCCAAACAGACAAAGGTAGAAGTCAATCACGCAACATGTTAAAATTTTTGGTGACAATTTGGTGACAAATGCGACAAAGCCGGTTTTGACACATGACATTATAGTCTTAGGTACTGTAACACAGTAGTGTTAACAAAAACAGGACTATAGTGTTATAAAAGCTAACATTATAGTCCTATTTTTCAAAAAACTACGATTTCATCGAGGCTCTTTCTACAATTTGCCTCAAACAAATTAATCAAAGTTTCCCATAATTATTACATCTTCTCTCCGGGAAGAAGGAGTAATATTCCAATCAACTAATTTTCCGTTCCTTATCGTTCCCTGAACAATTGTATTGTAAGGTGCATGCAATTTAAAATCACAATCCCAATCTGTAGGCCAGGCCGGGAGAAGATAAATATGTTTTCCTTTTGCCTGCATCAACATATCTTGAAGTCCGACCATACCTGAACCTCCATGATCCATATCCGGACACTGGCAAAAACCGGGATTGTCCCAAAAAGCAGGAAACCTTCTAACAGGTATCTTTGTATTTCCACGATCACCCAGAGGATGCAAAAATTTATTCATGGCATACGACTTAGCTTCATCTGTTAATCCAAAACGAGCAGAGAAAATACCACCTTGGAACCAACAAATATAATTCTTCTGAGCAGATGCCTTCGAATTATACAGCCATGTATTTTTAGCAATCTCCAATCCTGCCGTATCATCAAACGAATAGGTGTTAAAAGGGAAAAGCGTGTACAATTGCGGAAATTCCATATTGGGCTGGTCACCCTCCAGCTCCCAACTTTCTGCAGGCGGCAACATAGTATGTCCATCCTTCTCTACCGTCGGTATCTCAGGCAATCGTTTTGCCAGACCACTGAAATAATCATACTGTTCCGCAGTCAACTCCTCTTTCGGGAAAGACAACACGCCATGAGTCAAAGCCCGCAAACCCGCTACCACATCCGTCGGATTTTTGGCTCCGGCATACAGTTCCAAGGCACTGGAAGGGTACAATTCCAATTTGCCCTCATCCGTCAGTTCCGAATCTTTGTGCTCCAAACGATATTTCCGGTAATAGTGGTCATAATACTTCACCGCATTCTCCACCAGCGGCAATTGATCTTGTAACTTCTCTGTTCCATAACGGGCCGCTTCCAAATGCATATAGGCAAAATCAAGCATGGAAGTATAATGGTGTTGCAAATGGATCAATCCGCTATGCCCGTATTCATCCGGTGTCCGCTTATGGCTTCCGCAACGCCCGAAACAATCAGCCATAATATCCGGGTCGGCATAAACGGCATGCAGGCCATAAATATTCAATCCTTCCGGATAAGCAACGCCTTCTATCCCCCAATAGTTCTTCACGCGTGCTTTCTGCAAGTCGACCAAACCACGATACTGGTTCATTACCGATTGCATCAAATCATTGTCTCCGGTTTTAAGCAACGGCCAATAAACCAAACGTTGGTTCTGTGCCATAAATTCACATCCCTGCCAATTACGATACTCGGGCTGTCTTCCGTTGGTGTTATCCACATTGAAAATACCGCCATTAAACAAAACCGGATGCTTCGCTCCACGGGTACACCCCATCATATAACGAAAAAGCTGGTAATTGCGTCCGACTTGCCAAGCGGCTGCATCCATATCCTTTCTAACATCCGCACTCACCACCTTTATCGGATCTATATCCGGATTAATGCAAATATAGCTTCTGTCCCAAAACTCTTTCCACCAAGCAAGTGACTGACTACGATCAGAAGTTGCCGTCTTTTCCGTCTTGGCAACCAATCGGCTCAATTGTTCTTTCCATTGTGCCAACGTTTCATCCTGTTCGATCCGTACAGCCACACGCAAATCCATTACCTTTAATGGAGACTCCGACTTTAACTCCAAGGAGCGGTAAGCCGTTTTCATGTACACGCCGCTATCCGCCACAGAGGGTATCAGTCCGTCGGCATAGAGCATACCGCCCGAGGTTAGATTCTTTAAAGGATCAACAATCAGTTCCCGGAAAGGCTCCGCCCGTTGTTCCTTGATCATCTTCTCCAAGGCGGTATTATCCGAAGCATTCCGATGATAAAACAAAATCCGGTTATTGTCAGCAAAGGCATGCTCCAGCTTCCAAGTTTCATACTTAGCCTTCACATCCACCGGACTATCCGTCTGCATTTCAACATGTACCACCGGATTGAACACATCCACCCACATCGTCATACGGAAACCATTGTCGCCCGTAAAAACGATTTCCGATTCTTCCAGCTTCAACTCCTGCTTGAAGGTCGTAGTAAACGGGTTCGGAGAGAACTGCAACCGTACACGCCCTAGTTTACCCAAGTTGGTACTGTGGTCCATATAGCTATCCGTGCTGCCCAGATAGAACAACACATCCTCCTTTTCCCGCCAGACATTCAATTGAAGGTTTCCACCTCCGACAGGCATCGAACCGAGTGCATTTTCACTTGGAGTAGTCCATTCGATATTGTAATCGTGCAGATATTCCTCCACGTCCTCCTTTGCCGTACAAGAGATTCCCCCCAAACACAACAAAGAATATAATAAGCCTAAACTCTTCTTCATATTTTTTTTGCTAACAAATTCATACAAATTTAGTAAAAAAGACGATGTATGAAGCACCGCCTTTCTTTACAATCCAAGATTATGATTCTTTTATAACAACGGATCGAACGTACCTCCATCCCAATTGTTGTTTTGCTTCAACTTCGGATTGGCATCCAAATGTTTTCTCGGAATAGCATAAAAATAATACTGGTCTTTCATATTGTAAGTATATTCCGGAGAAACTTCTACAATACGCGGTTCGAAATGATCCCATATTTCATAAATATCATCAGTAATGGCAGGGATTGGCATGCTCGGTTTCAACCATGACTGGATACCATACTGCTTCTTCTGGCTATTGATGATATCAAATCTCTTCCAACGACGCAAGTCATCTAATCTCTTTCCCTCGAACAGAAACTCTACGAAACGTTCCTTGATATAACGTTCGCGGATTTGAGACTGGGAAGTCTCTTTCAAACCATAATGGTTGTCTGCACCGGGTTCGATGGCAGCACGTTTACGGATTTGATAAAGCACATCCAATGCTTCGCCTGTTTTACCTAATTCGTTGGCACATTCGCCATAGTTCATCAACACTTCCGCAAAACGGATCTCCACCCAGTCAACAGCAGCATCATGCACAGTCGATTTGTCTATTTCCGGATCGATACTTTTCTTACAAATAAATCCTGTATTGATAGGGTCAAAGCTTTCACCCGGGTTGTGTATAGGAAATTCAATAGAAGCACCGTTTTGGTCACGTCCGGTCCAAAGATGTTCACCCGGTGCCAATTCCTTGATCGGATAGTCACAACCATTATAAGCAACAGATGTGTAAAAACGGTCATCACGATTCATGAAAAGCACAGCATAATCCGTCTTCTCCGGATCGAAATCTGAACCGTCTTTCATCGGGAAAGCATTCACCGTATTCATCATGGGTAAATTATAAGCTACATTATCCTTTGTATATGACATCGGACGGATCAGGTTTTGTGAATATTTATGATCCGGTCTGAAGAACTGGTTGACCATTATCACTTCCTCATTTTTTTCATCATACCATAGTTGTTTATAGTCCGGGTACAAGCCCTTGCCATTAGCCTTGCAGAACTCCATAGCCTCCTTGTTCGCCTTGTAGGCAGCCTCCCACCTTGACTGGTCGTTTGACGAGTTGAACAACGGGCTAGCCCAAAACAACATGACACGTCCTTTGAATGCCATTGCCGTACATTTATCGATACGTCCGTAGTTAGAGCCGTCCCAAGTATCCGGTAGGTCGGCGATGGCATCGTCCAAGTCTTTGATAATTTGTATAAAACAATCGGTCGTAGATGAACGTTCTACGAAAAGCGACTCCTTATCCATCACATCCTGCGGTTCCAAAATCAGAGGCACACCACCATATCCTTTGACCATGCTGAAATAACACCATGCACGCCAAAACAGCCCCTGACCACGCCAAACCGGTTTCTGATCTTCAAAGGTGGTAGCTTCCACATTTTTCAGGAACATATTAACTTTCTCAATATGTGTATAAGGCCAATTATCCCAATTATCAATGGTAGCAGTTCCTTGCAAATATGTGTTCATACCTGCTCTGGAATCCGGAGCTTCATCACAAGTTTGGGCAGCCCCATACGGCCATCCCGGCATTAACGAGCCATGGATATCATTGATTACCGCATTTATCATTTTCTCATTTGTCCATACATCCCCCGGATTAATGGCTGTTAAGTTTTCCTTATCCAACACAGATGTACAAGAACACATACCTGCCAATGCTGCAACGGAAAATATCTTTATATAATTTTTCATATTTGCTTAAAATGTTAGATCTATACCAAAATTAAATGTCTTCATATTAGGATATGAACCTGATCCTCCCAATTCCGGATCCCAATAATCAAATCCTGTCAAAGTAAAGAGATTTGTAGCAGAGAAGAAAACACGGGCGTTATCAACAATCTTCCACTCACTCAATAATTTTTTAGGGATCGTGTAACCTACATTCAAATAACGCAGCTTCAAGAAACTGTAATTGTGCAACGTAAATGTAGAGACTTGGTTATAGCTCTTGAAATCGTCTGCTCCCTTAGGTGAAGGAAATGTCGCATTAGGTGTCTCCGGGCTCCAGTGATCCAACCATTTGCGCGGCATTCTACACCACTCATACATATTCAAATGCCAACCATCCAAATAACGGTATCCACTAAAGTCGCCTTGCAGAAGTGTCTCAAATGAAAGTCCTTTCCATTCAAACCCTAATGTCAAGCCGGCAGTGAACGGGGAGTTCGAATGATCGGCTATGATATCGCGGTCGTAAGAATCAATCTTTCCATCAGGTTTACCGTTTGGTCCACTCAAGTCTTTGTAGATCAGCATTCCCAATTCGGGCTTATATCCAAACACTGTGTATTCATGATCCTCACCGAAGATACTCTTGTAATGATTGTTCAAATTGTCAAGATCCGCTTGAGTACGAATTATACCGGCATCACGGTATCCTACCACTTTATCCAAAGCACGGTTTATAGGAATATCATAATCTGCAGCACCTTCAGCATAGTCCATCACCTTCACCTTGTTTGCCGACCAAGAGAATACGCCTTTTACATAATAATTAAAATTGCGTACCTTGTTCTTATAAGTTAACTCCACGTCGATACCGGTAGAATGAACCTCTCCATAGTTTTCCTTAGGCATAGAGAATCCGAAAGAAGTAGGCAATGATTGAATACGATTACCTAAGATATCATACGTGTTTTTGAACCAATAATCTGTAGTCAACGAGAAATTCTGCAGAAAGTACAAATCTACACCGACATTATATGACAATGATTTTTCCCAAGTCACATCCGGATTAACCACACCACCGAATTTGATACCGGGGTTATTAGACGGTGCATTTCCCAACCAAGCACTGTTTCCCATACCATACAATTCCAGCCATTGCCATCCGATGATATCATCGTTACCGGTCAGACCGACAGAACCTCTCAACTTCAATTGGTCAATCTTATCGGATTTAAAAAAAGACTCATTGGAAATAATCCAAGCCCCCGATACTGCCGGAAAATATCCATACTGATTGCCTTTGGCAAAGTTCATCGAACCATCAACACGCAAGGAGGCATCTAACAAAAAGCGGTTGTCGAATCCATAATGCATCTGGGTAATGTAAGAAAGACGTCCACTTTCATTCTCATTACCATCAATCCAAGAATCCTCCCTTGAACCACTTGCTGCAAACCATTGATCCTTCAGAAGGACAGGGAAGTTTTCGCGTCCACCGCTGAAATAACGTCCCTCGCTCTCAGTCTGCTCATATACGAACAAGGCTGAAACGTCATGCTTGCCAAACGTACGGGCATAATCCAACTGAAGGTTCAATTGGTACCCCTTGTTACGATTACTACTCTGGCTTATATATTCTTTGCTTGGTTCAGAACTCTTCACAGGATCAAGGACCTTGTCTGTCCTCCAAATATGTGCATGGCTTCCTTCTGTGACTACCGGATAAAGCACTTGCTTCCGCTTAAATACTTTTTCATATCCGTTAGAGTAATTATATGCGAACTGAGCTTTAGCCTTCAATCCTTCTACGAATGGTATTTTATACTCTGCACGAAGCAAGACATCCGTATTCTGGCTTTCACCGCGATTGTAACCCGAGTTCTCCAAATTTGTAAACTCTCCAATATTACCAATCCATCCCCAGTCAATAGGTCGCCCATCATCTGTCTTTGTCGGCCTTTCAGGCTGGACATTACGTACGTAAGTATATATTCCCGCCATATCACCACCTCCGCCGTAAGTCAATTTATTGCTGTTGCCGTATGTCGCAGCAATCTGAGCACCAACAGTCAAATACTTATTCACGGTAGCATCAATATTGGCACGGATGTTATAACGCTTATAGTCCACGTTTTCCAAAAAACCCTGCTGATCGAAGAAAGAGCCGTTTACAAAATACTTAACCTTTTCAGATCCACCGCTAAGACCTAACGAATGATGGGTAGACATCGGATTCTTCCAATATTCATCCAATATTTTATATCCTTCACCACCATTCAAATTACGAATATGCTCCAGTTCTTCCTCGTCCCATGCAGTCCAATGATTCAGATTGTCACGGTGCATATAATTAGCCAATTCGGCAGTCTCTATACCTGAAGTAAGATCCGTTTCCATCCCCCTGGACTCAAACGCATAAGAACCGGTGTATCGAATCTGAGGCTTACCGTCATGCCCCCTCTTTGTGGTTACTAAAACAACACCACCGGAAGAACGGGAACCATATATAGCAGCAGATGCAGCATCCTTCAATACACTGATGTTATCTACTTCATTTGGATCCAATGCGTCAAAATCACTTTTCAAACGAACGACACCATCAATCACAAACACCGGAGGTGTTGAGTTCCATGACCCAGAAGTGCGTATATTCAATTCTGCCGACTGCCCCGGCACACCCGTACGGGTATTCACTTTCAGACCAGCCATAGTTCCTGCCAATATAGATGACATATTGGAAGACGATAATGTTTTCAACTCATCATCCATCTTCACCTGAGATATGGAACCTGTCAGCGAAGCTTTCTTCTGAACACCATATCCAGTGACAATTACTTCATCCAATTTTTGTGCATCCTCTTTCAGAGTCAGTTGTAAGGATGATTTTCCTTGTACAGATACAATCTGTTCCACATACCCAATAAAACTGATCGACAACGAAGCTTTTTCACCCACCTTAATCGTGAACTTACCATCAATATCCGTTACCGTACCGTTGGTTGTTCCTTTTTCAACCACGTTCGCCCCAATAACAGGTTCACCGTTCTGGTCTTTTACAACACCTGTAATCGTCTTTACCTCCTGCTGTATTACTGCCACATCCGACTTTTCTGTTGACAGGATAATCTTTTTATCCACAACCGAGTAATGTACGTCCGTACCGGCAAACACGGCATCCAATACTTTAAATATATCACTTTTCTTAGCCACGACAGAGACCTTTCGATGCAGATTGACATGTTTGATATTAAAGAAAAAAGAGAAGTCGGACTGTTCCTCGATCTCATCCAAAACTTCTTTCACAGTCTGATTGCGCATATCCAAGCTTACTGTTGCCTTCTGTGCATAACTGCCTGTTGCCTGCGCCAAACCAATAGAACATAATAGTAAGAAGGCTGATAATTTCATAACTCTCGGTATTTTACTTAAAATAAACCGCAGAAACTCTGCTACCCAAAACTGTTGGGTATTAAAATGTTTTTGCATAACTTTGTACTGATCTAATTAATAAAAAATGATTTACTACTGCTTGTCGCCAAACAAGCGTTTTAAATTAATTCTTTTCACCCGGTGAAATACGCCAATATTTCACCGGATGTTTTTCTTTAGGGTGGTCTACTTTTCATGATTTCTTCAATTAGGTTAATAAATTTCTATTCTCGTTCTCTCATTCGTGGTATCCCGGGTATCTAGGTAACGCCATTTTATATTCGATGATATTTTAAAGATTTCTAATATACGTTCCAGTCGCTGATTGGTAAAAGCTCCGTTAAATGCTTCTTTACGAAGGCGGTCATTCGATAATACGAAACTTACATTAAACCGCTTCTCCAAGATTCGCAATGCTTCCGGCAGCGGTGTTTCCTGGAAAACAATCTTTCCGTCCTTCCAAGCCGTCTCGGTTTCACCTCTCGTCTGGATTAGTTTTACCTGCGAAGAAGTTATATTATACATCAGTTTCTGTCCGGGTTTCATTACTATCGTGGCAGGCTGCTGCTCCTTTTGGTAGGCAAAGCGAACTTTCCCTTCAACCAGCGTGGTGGAGATAAAGGAATCTCTCTCAAAAGCCTCCACATTAAAGGAAGTACCCAGTACTTCAATCTGCGTATGGTTGGGGGCTGAAACGACAAAACGATGTTCAGGATCTTTCTGTACTTCAAAGAAGGCTTCTCCCTTCAACTGTACGCATCTTTCATCTTCACTGAAAAAAGAAGGATAGGTCAAAGAGGATTCCGAATTAAGGTAGACCTTTGATCCGTCCGGAAGATCGACGGTGGTCGTCATTCCCGGATTTGTTTTTATCTCGATCATCCGGGCTATTTCCGTACGGGGTGTAAAATTCTGGATAGCCAAAGTAATCAGAAGAGGGAGAAAAAGAATAGCGGCCACCCGTTGTACCCAGGTAAACCAGGCCACCTGCGGACGTTCCTTACTCATTTTACGGTTTACGGAAGCCAGGGCTTTCTCTGTATTCACCTTCGATTCCATCCGGGTCATACCCATTACCTGGTCGATGGCATAGATTTGTTTGACAATCCGGTAATTATCTTCCGACTGCCCGATCCACTCTTCCACCATCCGGCATTCCTCTATCGTTGCCTCACCGGAACAATACCGGGGAAGGAGCTCCTCTATCTGATCTATATTCAATGTTTCCATCTGCACTTTTATCCCTTTTATATATTAGACAAGGGAACTCCGACAGATTACTAAACGGATACTCACTTTTTTTTGATATTTTTTTTCTACAACAAAAAAACTATCTTTGTGACCAAGGAGAAAATAGTATGAAAAACACCTCACAAGCGATAGAAGACTCACTTCTGTTATCAGCCATGCAACGTGGAGATAAAAAAGCCTATGGTACCTTATTCAGAAGATACTATCCGATGTTATGTACGTATGCAAACCGGTTTGTCAGTATGGAAGATGCGGAAGAGATCGTGCAGGACGTCATGTTATGGTTATGGGAAAATCGGGAAATGCAAATATTCAATACCTCCTTCAGTCAATATCTGTACAAAACAGTCTATCACAGAAGTCTCAACCAACTCACCCGCCAACAGTCTCAACTACGGGCAGAGACACGTTATTATGAATATATGCTGGAGATGTTGCAGGATATCGATTTCTATCAGGCGGAAGAACTGAAAAAACAGATCAGCCAGGCTATACATGCCTTACCGGCCAGCTACCGGGAAGCATTTGTGATGCACCGTTTTGAAAATAAAAGCTATAAAGAGATTGCCGAGCTCCTGCAGGTTTCCACCCAAACGGTGAATTACCGAATCCAGCAAGCCTTAAAACAGTTACGAATCACTCTGAAAGATTATTTACCATTGATCTTGTTACTGTTTCCCAGAAACCTGATTTCATAACGTTACAAATGTAGCGGATTATTTTGTATTAAGTGCCATCAGGAGTGCTATCACTTCCGAATAATTTTTACGGCCGGAAGGGATGTTATTGCTTTTCAGGAACCAGTTATAAAGCGTATCCTGAATATCGCCGATCGTCGGACTATACAGCCCCTGCCAATAAGCCACCTTATCATTATATGCCTTTTTTATTTCAGGCGATATCGTTTCTTTCCACTGCTCAAACTCTTCTTCCGGTAATAACTGATACACATTTCCCAGTACGTAAGGCAACAAAGCGAAATAAGCAGAAAAACGTATCTCCGGCACTTCGGAACGCGAACAAACCAAAAAGCCATAAAGGTTCGCCTCGGCTTCACTGGAGATTCCCAGCACATGCGCCATTTCATGTGCATATGTGAAAGGATACTGGACCGGAAGCAGGTCCGGATTCAGATTATATTCTGTAAAGAAAGGCCCTATATATCCCAATACGCCGACACCGCTCATCAAAGACGGGATCAGCATCGGTTTCGGATGAAGATAAGCGGCAGGAGGAACCAGACCGAAACGCCCGGCTATTTCCTGATAGCCATTCTTCACCTCTTCGGCAACGACGGCATGATCGATCTTCTCGACCGGTGTAAAAGAAGCGTTCAACGAGTCGGTATAGGCCGAGAGAAAAGAGCGGAAATCATCTTCCGAATAATCGACATAAGGAATCTGCGTCCTGACAAAAAAGTTCTCCCGGAAATAATTCAGTCCCCAAGCCATATAGAACCAGACATATACCCATAGCAGGTATTCCGCCATACGCCCGGCCGTTTTTTTCCACGAACGGCGTTTTACGATCGCATATATCAGATAAACGACCAGCCCGGCAATGCTCCCGTAAATAAAACAATCACCGACAGAAAAAGGGAAAAAGGAAGAGACACGTGATAATACGATCGAAAAGAACGGATAAATTCTACGGGCATACCATTCGCCCCATGCCGGTAAAGCCATCACAGTCCAGACAAAAGCCAGACAAACAACCAGGACTACCCAGCGTATACGTATCTTTTTAATCCAATCTATTCCTTTTATCATACAGACAAAGATAGAAAATAGCAGTTATTCGACAAAGGGATGCACAAATATAAAACGTGCTCCCCGGGTATAAGTAGCATCGAGGGTAAGGGTTCCGTTCAGACGATCGGCAATCACACGGCAGATCGGTAACCCTAAACCGGTACCCTGCTTGAATTCATCGATCTTTTCAAACCGGTTGAAAATACTTTCCTGCTTTTCCGGAGGAATGCCGGATCCCGTATCCGTAACAGAAAAGACAACCCGTTTTCCTTCCCGGTCTACTCTATAATCCAGATTTATTTCCCCCTGTTCCGTAAACTTAGCCGCATTGCTAAGTAAGTTCAGCAGCAATTGCTGCACCCGTAAACCGTCCGTCTTCATAACGAAGTCTTTATCCGAAAATGTCAGGGTCAGGTCAACGCCCGGTTGTATCCTGGGCTGTATGCTTTCCTGCACCTTCCGGCAACAATCATATATATTACAATCAGCAAGGGTCAGTTTAAAATTAGTCGAGTCGAGCCGTGACAGATCGAGTACGTCACTCACCAGGTTGAGCAGCAGATCGGAACTGTTATTAATGATATGGATAAACTCTTTCCGTTCCTCTTCGTCTGCATCTTCCAGTAATCCGGAAAAACCGACTATGGCATTCAACGGTGTCCGTATCTCATGGCTGATATTGGCTACAAAAGCGGCTTTCATCCGGCTGGATTCTTCTGCCTCTTCCTTGGCTACACGTAGTTTTCTGGTGGTTTCGATCAGTGCCTCACGTTCTTTTTGGAGTACATTCTTCAAACGGGACGTACGGTAGGCATAGCAAAACAGCAAATACAGCAAAAAGACCAGGACCAATAATAAGATCACCAATACTTTTAACTGATCCTGCTTGTGTTCCAGACTCTTTTTCTGGTATTCCAGTTCTTTCTTCTGTATATTCTTTTCATTCAGATCGTGGATAGAACGAAGTTGGCTAATCTGCCGCGTATATGCCGAGATAATGCTCTGTTCCATAAATGTCAGCAACTCATCATGGGTCTTCAACGCAGCATCTCTCATTCCGGTCGCTTCCTGTATTTCGATTTTCAATTTCAATACCTCCACCGAATAATCCGTTTCCAGCGTGCGGTCGATCTCTTCAAGCGCCTTCGGATACTCTTTTATATGGAAATAATAACGGGCACGTGCCAGGTTGTAAACAGACTCCACATCATTACCACAATTTTCAACAAAATAATAGGCAGCTTTATCCAATGCTTCGCGGGCACGCTCCATGTCGTTTCTTGCGACATACAGGTTCAGGTAATTTGCGTACAGTACACAGTATTTACTTTTGAAAGGATAATTCATCCAACGGAGAGAGTCCTGCTTTTCCATATCCTTCAGCAGGCCTATTGCATAATCGAGCGTTTCATTCAACTGTTCTAATTTACCCAACCGTTGATAAGAGATCAATAAATAGGGAATGATCTGAAGCTGATAATCCGGTGAATCGCCTTTCTGTTTCAGTAAATCGATTCCTTTCTCGAAAGCCACGACAGCATCGCTGTCACGTCCGATCAACAGATAGATCAATCCCATGTATTCATTACTGGAGATAAGTCCTTTCTGGTTACCCGTTTCTTCCGATAAAAGCTGGAGTCGCACGGCTTCATTCATCGCCAGTTCATAATTCTCCCCTATCAGATAATAACGGCAGTAACAGTTCAGAAACTCAAATACAGCATCCGGGACCTCCTGACGTGCAGTAGCAACGGAATCGACCAGATGCGCCCAAAGCTGCAGGCTATCCAGCTTTCTTTTGTTACAATAGTAACGTCCCAACTGCATGGCTGCCCAATAATACTCTTTGATCGAATCAGTCTCCCCGGCAATGGAAGCCATTTGCTTCAGATTTTCACAGCCTTCCGATGTATTCCAGTTCAGCCGGGCCAATTTAGTCAAGGCTTCCAGTTTAATCCCTGTATCTGAAGTTTCATTCAGTAAGGACAAAAGGCTGTCGCGAACAGAAACATATTGGGAATCTGCCACCGTTTCTGCCTGACTGCGCACAAGCCCCAGGAAGATCCCCGCTACAACTAATACTAGTCTTATATATATATTTCCCATAAATGCGTTACAATCGAAGCCAAAAATAGTTCTTTTCTATCAACCTTTTTTACTTCAAAACTATTATTTCAATATATATAAGATTATTATATACTTTCAGTTATTCAGGCAAAATTCTTGTTCAATAACTTCTTCGCTTCCGCTTCCGACAAGTTACGACGGGCCGCATAATCCTTCATTTGCTCTTCATCGATCGAACCGATCATAAAATACTGAGAATCAGGGTGAGCTATATAAATACCGCTTACCGTTGCCGTCGGATACATAGCACCGTTTTCCGTCAGTTTCACACCGATCTGCGACATATCCAGCAGCTTGTCCAAGGTGTAATTCAGTAACTGGTCAGGCAGCGACGGGTAACCTACCGCCGGACGGATTCCCTGATATTTCACTTTATACAGATCCGGGATGGATAAAGACTCGTCCGGAACATAACCCCAGTATTCTTTGCGGACCTTTTCATGGAGATATTCGGCAAGTGCTTCCGCCAGACGGTCTGTCAAGGTTTGAAGCAGCATCGAATTATAGGTATCGCCTTCTTCTTCAAACTGGTTCTTCAAAGATTCGGCACCTACACCGGCTGTCACGACAAAGGCTCCGACATAATCCGTACGGCCTTCCGAAGCCGGTATGATGTAGTCGGCAAGCGATTTATAAACACCCTCTTCCTTTTTTGCCTGTTGACGCAACACAGGGATCACAAGGTCTCCTACCCGGATATTATCCCCATCGCTGTTAGCCGGGAAAAATCCGTAAATGGCCTTGCAGTATTCCACTTTCATATCGACCAGACGATCCAGCAGTTTAACGGCATCCTTGTATAACTGCATGGCCTCGGCAGCCTTCGGACGTTCATCTTCCGAAAAATCAGCCAACCACGCAGCACGGCATCCGTCACATCCGTGTATCTTCGTTATCGAAGCAAAGCGGCCGCTCAGTTTCCAGGCACTAAAGAAGAAAATCCAGTTTATATAAGGTATGATTTCTTCCAACGGAATATAAGGAAGTACATGTACCCCCATCCGATCAGGAACAACCGGAGTATAGGCCGACCAGTCTATTTTCGGAGGATTGGCACGGGCTTCGCTCAATGAAACCAATACCTCTTTCCTTTTTTCCATAGAAGCACGCAAGACCTCATATTCTTTATTGAGTTCCTCGATATAACTATCACGGGTTTTCGGGTTCAGCAACTTAGCTGCGATCAGCGGATTCTGCGAGGCATCGAGTACATGGATTACCGGATAATCATAATGGGGAGCTATCTTTATAGCAGTATGCAATTTAGAGGTTGTGGCACCGCCAACCATCACAGGTATGGTCAGTCCGGCTTTCTGCATTTCGTCCGTCACATGTACCATCTCCTCCAAAGAAGGAGTGATCAATCCTGACAGGCAGACCAGATCGGGCTGTTCGTCGATCGCTGTCTTTACGATCACCTCGGCAGGAACCATCACACCCAGGTCGATCACTTCGTAGTTGTTGCAGGCCAAAACGATCGAGACGATATTTTTACCGATATCATGCACGTCACCTTTCACGGTCGCAAAGACAACCTTTCCGGCTTTAGCCGAGCCGGATGCCGTCTTATCGGCTTCAATGGCCGGTTGCAGGATAGCGACTGCCTTTTTCATGGTACGGGCCGTCTTTACGACCTGCGGTAAAAACATTTTACCGGCACCAAACAGTTCGCCTACCTTATTCATGCCGCCCATCAGCGGACCGTCGATAATATTCACGGCACGCGGATATTCTTTCAACGCCTCCTGCAGGTCTTCTTCCAGATGGTCGCCGATACCTTTTATCAACGCATACTCCAACCGTTCTTTCAGCGGTTGCTCCCGCCAGGCTTCATGCTTTTCTTCAGGACCACCCTGCTTCTCCACATGCAGGTTCTGGGCATATGTGATCAGTTCTTCGGCAGCTTCCGGACGGCGTGCCAGAATAACATCTTCCAGCAGATTCCGGAACTCCGGCTCGATATCGTCATATAATACGGCAGAGGAAGGATTCACGATCCCCATATCCAGCCCTTTGCTGATGGCATGGTACAGGAATACGGAATGCATCGCCTCACGTACATAATTATTTCCGCGGAAAGAGAAAGAGAGGTTACTGATACCTCCGCTCACTTTTGCTCCCGGTAGATTCTGTTTGATCCATTCGACGGCACGGATAAAGTCCAGACCGTATCCGTTATGTTCTTCCATACCGGTTGCGATTGCCAGTACGTTCGGGTCGAAAATAATACCATTCGGATCGAAATCGATTTTCTCCCGAAGCAAACGGTAGGCACGTCCGCAGACTTCCGCCTTTCGTTCAAACGTATCGGCCTGCCCTTTCTCATCGAAAGCCATCACGACGACAGCAGCCCCCAGTTGTTTGATACGGGCGGCATGGGCCAGGAACGCTTCTTCACCTTCTTTCAATGAGATCGAATTGACAATACTTTTTCCCTGCACACACATCAGACCTTCTTCGATCACCTCCCATTTGGAAGAATCGATCATGACAGGCACACGGGCTATATCCGGTTCGGAAGCGACCAGGTTCAGGAAGGTCGTCATTTCCTTGACAGCATCCAGCATCCCGTCATCCATATTGATGTCGATCACCTGTGCTCCGTCTTCTACCTGTTTACGGGCAATCGTAAGTGCTTCATCGTAACTCCCCTCTTTGATCAGGCGGAGGAATTTACGGGAACCGGCGACGTTACAACGTTCGCCTATATTGATAAAGTTATTCTCTTTCTTTACTTCCAGCAATTCGAGGCCGGACAGCCACAGGCAATCCGGTTTCTGAGCAGGGATATGCGGCTTCGCTCCTTTTATCAACGCCGGATACTGGGCGATATGGGCGGGAGTCGTACCACAACAACCTCCCAGTATATTTACCAGACCTTCTTCGATAAATGGTTTGACATGACCGGCCATCTTTTCCGGTGTCTCGTCATAAGTTCCGAAAGTATTGGGTAATCCCGCATTCGGATAAGCACTTATATAATAGGGAGCATGTTTGGCTAGTTCGGCAAGGAAAGGTTTCATATCCGCCGCCCCGAAAGAACAGTTCAAACCGATACTTACCAGGTTAATGTGTTGAACCGAAGCCAGACAGGCTCCTAAAGTCTGGCCGGAAAGCGTCCGTCCTCCCTGGGCAGAAAGTGTCAGAGACAACATGATAGGTAAATCCTTGCCTTTTTCTTTCAAAACAGTTTCGGCTGCTTCCAATCCGGCTTTTACGTTCAGGGTATCGAAAGTCGTTTCAAAAAGAATAATATCCACACCTCCGTCGACCAGAGCTTCCACCTGCTCTTTATATGCCTTATATACATCTTTATAAGTAACGGCGCGATAAGCGGGATTGCTCACGTCGGGGCTCATGGAGGCCGTCTTATTGGTCGGTCCGACAGAACCGGCTACAAAGATGGTGCGGTCCGGATGCTCCGCCATGAACTCATCGGCGACTTCGCGTCCCAACATTCCTGCTGCCAGGTTAATTTCACGCACATACTCCTGCATGGCGTAATCTTCCATCGAAATAGCGTTCGCATTAAATGTATTTGTTGCAAAAATATCTGCTCCGGCATCCAGATACTGGCGGTGGATAGACTTGATGACGTCCGGACGGGTTATACACAACAGGTCGTTGTTTCCTTTCAGTTGTCCGGGAAAATCGGCGAAACGGTCGCCTCTGTAATCCTGTTCATTCAGCTTGAATCCCTGGATCATGGTACCCATACCACCATCCAAAATCAGGATACGTTCCTGCAGGGACCGTATAAATAATTCTTTATTCATAGATATGTTTTTTCTTTTTGAAAAAAGAAACGGCAGGAGTATCTCTTACCGTTTAAAAGCTCTGTCCATCTCCCGCTTATCGTCACGGGCCTTGATAGAATCGCGTTTATCATATTCCTTCTTACCTTTGGCGATGGCAACGACCACTTTTGCCAATCCTTTCTCGTTGATGAACATACGGGTCGGGATAATGGTAAAGCCGCTGTTACGGGCTGCACTGTCAATCTTTCGCAATTCCTTTTTGGTAAGCAGCAATTTACGGTCGCGGCGTGCGACATGATTGTTGTAAGTACCATAAAAATACTCGGCGATATACATGTTCTTGACCCACAACTCACCTTTTTCCATGATACAAAACGTATCGACCAGGCTGGCTTTGCCCAGACGGATAGATTTGATCTCCGTCCCGGTCAGCACGATCCCGGTAGTAAAAGTGTCGAGCAATTCATAATCGAAGGTTGCCCGCTTATTCTTTATCTGAATGTTGTTACTAATCTTTTCTTTCATCTTTTTCTAACTGTCAAAAACGTAACCCTGGCATCAACATGAACAAAACAAATTCGATCACAGCCGGAGTTAGTAAAATAATAACGGTCGTTATACCGGCAAATTTCAGGCGTTCATTTTCTTCCACCTGCATGTAAGGTCCGGCTCCTTCCCATACAATATAAAAAGTATAAAGTATAAAGATACGCAGGAAGAAAAACTCCGGCAACAGCATCAGTACGATATTCAATGCGAACATCAATGAGGATGAATAACCGACGAAACGTTGACAAAGTTTCAGGTCTTTCTCTCTCTTAAAGAATCCCAGCCAGAGTTCGTTCAGGAAGTAGGCAGCAAGATAGAATCCTCCGAAAGAGGCTACCAACGTTTTGATAGACGATTTCAAAGCCAATTCAACATCAAACTCCTTTCGCGTAAACAATACACCCAGAAAAGCAGCTACTGTAACCAGCCCGATTAACGGATATATGAATCGCGACAAGAACTCGTCGCCCTTCTCTTCTTTCCTCGACAACATATCCCAGGCCTTCCCCGGTTGGGATATAATGGCTATAACCCATTTAATTATCTCCTTATACATCTCTCTGTTTTTCTATTTAATACCCCCTTATCTTCCCCTTATTCAGTTCTTCCGTTGAATGAAATCTTTATCGTATCCGTCACGCTCCATAAACATGCTGTCGTATCTTTATTGTAGGCAGATGCATAATTTATAGCTATAGCAACTTCTTTTTCTCCATTCTCCTCTTCAAACGCCTTCGCTTTGTTATAGAACTCTTCGATATTGAAAGCATTTGTAATCAATACTTTTACAGTTTTTTCTTCTTCTGTCGGTTCAGTACCTTCCTCTCCTTCAGATCCTTCTTCTTTCTCTGTTACTTTTTTTATTGCTCTAAGATAAAGATTATAAATACGCTTGCCGTTCTCTGCTGTATACATCTTTTCAGGATCATAACTCATCATGAAACTATCCTGTTGAGATTCTGTTTCCGTATGATTGGACCATAAGAACAAACGTCCTCTGATATAGGCATTCCGTTTCAGCAATGATTCCGTCAAAACTTCGTTTTTCAATACTTTTGTCGTATCCGTCCATTGACTGTCCAAAGGCCATAAAGGAACACTTATAGGATTACCGATCAGTTCGATAGACAAACTGTCCGATCCCTGCAATTCAGGGGCCGATGAATCGAATGAATATTCTATCAGGAAACAATCGCCGCCATCACCGCTCACACTCAGATTAGAGCCATATAGGAAACGGCCGTCTTTAACATAAAAACCTTTAGTCGGACGTACCTGATAGACAGCCTCCTGCTCACCTACAGTAATCCGTGTATTCGTATCTCCCAGACAAGAGGACAACATCATCAAGCAAACAATGAGTATGCTATATAACTCTTTATTTTTCATCACTTTCAATCTTTATAAACATTCAAGTTTTACCACACCCCACATGACGGGATCGTACAAAGGTAGTAAAAAAGGAAACACTACAAACAAGAAAACCGGGAACCTTTGCAAAAACAAAGAAACCCGGCTTTCGTTATATTATTAATTAACAATTAAATCGTATCGGAATAATAGGCTTTCGGAAGCTGGCGGCAGTTATACTGGGATGCCATCACCTCTCCGTAAGCACCGGCTGAACGCAATGCGATCAGGTCGCCACGATGCGCTTTGTTCAACTCGACGTCTTTGCCGAACACGTCGGACGACTCACAGATCGGACCAACTACATCATACAATTCAACTTCTTCGTCACTGGATATATTCTCGATCCGGTGATAAGCATCGTACATTGCCGGACGGATCAATTCGGTAAAACCGGCATCCAGGATCGCAAACTTCTTCGTTTCACCGACTTTAACATACAGCACTTTGGAGATCAGTGTTCCGCATTGGGCGACAACCGAACGGCCCGGTTCGAAATGAACCTGTTGGCCGGGGCGAACTTTCAGCAATTTATTGAATACTGCAAAGTAATTATCGAATGCCGGGATAGGCAAATGATTCGGGTGATAATAATCGATACCCAAACCGCCGCCAAAATTCAGATTTTCGATCCGGACGCCACGTGCCTCCAGCTCTTCCTGTATTTCGTTCACCCGGATAACCAGGTTACGGAATGCCGACATATCCGTGATCTGCGAACCGATATGACAATGGATACCGATTAGTTTCACATGTTTCAGCTTCGCCAGATTGTCCAGCACCTCTCCCAACTGGCTCAGATTGATACCGAACTTGTTTTCTTTCATTCCGGTCGTGATCTTTGCATGGGTATGGGCATCTACCTCCGGATTGATACGAAGGGCCACCGAAGCGACTTTGTTTTTAGCAGCAGCCAGCTCGTCAATGATATCCAGCTCGACAGCCGATTCCACATTGAAACAGAAAATATCGTTATCCAGCCCCAGGTTGATTTCCCAATCGGCTTTACCTACACCTGCAAAAACAATCTTACCGGCAGGGAATCCGGCATTCAGAGCAGCCTGTACTTCACCGCCACTCACACAATCGGCTCCCAACCCGTTCGCTGCTATAATAGAAAGGATACGCGGATTGGCATTCGCCTTGACGGCATAGTGCGCATGATAACCGTATTTACCGGCCTCGTTCTTCACCATATCCAATGTATCCTGCAATAACTTTACATCATAATAATAAAAAGGCGTAGGAAGTGCCTTCAGTTTGTCTATCGGGAATGTTCCTTTGAGCATATTATTTTATTATATATAAATTAAAAAAAAGGGCAGTCTCGAATAGGCTGCCCTCATATTACTTAGTTGTTAAATAAATGATCGCTTAACGCCTGCAGCGCCTTCTTCTTGTCTGCCGACTTGATCAGCAGCGATACGTTATAGTTGCTGCCTCCGTAGGAGATCATACGTACCGGCACATCCTTCATCGCATGAACGATGCGGGCTTCGAAGCCGACGTTATCCCATTCCAGGTCGCCCACAACACAAACGATTACCATATCCTGATCGACAGTAACCGTACCGTATTTCTTCAGGTCGTCTACGATTTCTTCCAGATGCTTGCGGTTGTCGATCGTTACCGATACACCTACTTCGGAAGTTGTAACCATGTCGATCGGCGTCTGGTAGTTTTCGAAAATTTCGAAGACCTTGCGCAGGAAACCGGTAGCCAGCAACATACGACCGCTCTTTATCTTGATAGAGATGATATTATCTTTTGCTGCAACAGCTTTGATCTTTCCTTTTTCCGTTTCGTTAGAGATCAATGTACCCGGAGCTTCAGGCTGCATGGTATTCAGCAGGCGAACCGGGATATTGTTCAGCTTGGCAGGCAGGATACAGGTCGGATGCAGGATCTTCGCACCGAAGTAAGCCAGCTCTGCCGCTTCTTCGAAATGCAGGTTACGAACCGGCGACGTTTTATCTACGATACGCGGATCGTTGTTGTGCATGCCGTCGATATCCGTCCATATCTGGATTTCATCCGCATTCAGGGCTGCACCGATCAGAGATGCGCTATAGTCGCTGCCACCACGCTGCAGGTTATCCACCTCACCGTAGGCATTACGGCAGATATATCCCTGGGTGATATATAATTCAGCATCTTTATGCTCGTTCAGTAATTTAACCAGACGTTCCTTAATATAAACAGGATCCGGTTCTGCATTCTTGTCCGTACGCATATATTCCAGCGCAGGAAGCAGGACGGATTTCACACCTGTTTCATTCAGATATAGGTTCATCATCCCGGTAGAGATCAATTCTCCCTGAGCCAATACAACCTTTTCTTCAAACAAAGTGAACAGGTCTTTCGTAAAAGTACGGATATAATCGAAATGAGATTTTACAAGTTCTTTGGCTTTCTGTTTATATTCGTCGGTACTGTACAGTTCTTCGATATGTCCGTAATATTTCTGTGCAAGCTTATTGATGATTTCGTTTGCACCATCCGGATTTTTCTTGTACAGGTAGTCGGATATTTCAACCAACGAGTTGGTTGTACCTGACATGGCAGACAATACGACAATATTACGGTCGCCTGAGCAAATCAATTTTGCTACATCTTTCATTCTCTGTGCAGATCCCACAGAAGTACCGCCAAACTTTAAAATTTTCATTTTCTTTTCCTATAATTAAATTGTTTGTTCCTTGCTATTTTGCGTGTGCAAAGTTACATAAAAAATCATTCTCCGACATCACCGAGGCATGCATTCTCACATTTAACTATACGGGCCGGATAATTATGTACCAGTGTATAGTTATGTGTGGTCATTATCACGGCTGTACCCTTCTGGCAAATATCATGCAGAAGCTGTACGATCTGCCCGCTTGTTTCCGGGTCCAGATTACCGGTAGGCTCGTCGGCCAATATAAGTTCAGGGTCATTCAGGAGTGCTCTTGCTATGACGATACGCTGTTGTTCGCCACCCGACAGCTCGTGCGGCATTTTATATCCTTTGGTCTGCATGCCTACCTGGTGAAGCACCTCTTCGATACGTTCCTTTATCTCGCTCTTTTTCTTCCATCCGGTTGCCCGCAGGACGAACTCCAGGTTTTTAATCACCGAACGGTCGGTAAGCAGCTGAAAATCCTGAAAAACAATCCCCAGCTTCCGGCGAAGATAAGGGATGTCCTTCCGCTTCATCTTACAGAGATTGTAATCCATCAGCCAGGCTTCGCCCTGACTGATCGGAATTTCGCAATACAAGGATTTCAACAGACTGCTCTTTCCGGAGCCTACTTTTCCAATGACGTACACAAACTCTCCGCTACGCAAGCTAAAAGAGGCATTGTGTAATATGACATTTTCGTCGCGGCAGATCTCTACGCCATCCAGTCTGAGCAGTGTTGTATCTTCCATAGCAATTTATCCTTTATGTCTTTTCTTTAATTCACGTGCCAGATCTTCCAGACGGAGACCTTTGCTGGTCAATAATACGATCAAATGATAGATCAGGTCGGATGCTTCATAAATAAAGCCTTCTTCTGTTCCGTTAGTTGCCTCGATCACGGTTTCAACAGCTTCTTCACCCACTTTCTGAGCCATACGGTTCACCCCTTTCAAAAACAGGGAAGTGGTATAGGAACCTTCAGGCATTTCCTGACGGCGCTGTTCGATAAAGTCCTGCAGATATTTCAGGAACATGATATCTTCCACATTCTTTTCACCGAAACAAGTATCAGCACCTGTATGGCAAACCGGACCAGCCGGAACTGCCTTGATAAGGATCGTGTCGTTATCGCAATCCACCATCATACTCACCACCTGCAGGGTGTTGCCGCTGGTTTCCCCTTTCATCCACAAACGGTTCTTCGTACGGCTGAAGAATGTAACCTTACCGGTTTCCCTTGTTTCTTCATAGGCTTCTTCATTCATAAAACCCAGCATCAATACTTTGTTGGTATTGTTATCCTGAACGATTGCCGGGATAAGTCCGCCCATTTTTTCAAAATCTAATTTCATCTTATTCTTGTAATTATATTCTTACATTGATTCCTTCCTTATTCAAATACAGCTTCAGGTCGGCTATGCCTATTTCACCGAAATGGAACACACTGGCTGCCAGTGCGGCATCGGCCTTTCCCCGGGCAAAGGTATCGCGAAAATGCTCCATCTTTCCGGCACCACCCGATGCAATAACCGGGATATGCAGGTTGTCGGCTAATGTCGACAAGGCATCATTGGCATATCCATCCTTTACCCCGTCGTGGGTCATACTGGTGAACAGGATCTCTCCGGCTCCGAGGTTTTCGGCTTCGGCTGCCCACTGGAAAAGATGCTTTTCTGTCGGGATACGTCCCCCGTTCAGATAGCAAATCCAGTCCCCGTCCTCGTAATTCGCATCGATAGCGACTACACAAACCTGGCTTCCGAAATTCTTCGCAATCTCTTCGATCAGCGAAGGGTTGCGTAGTGCTGCCGAATTGACCGATACTTTATCTGCACCAACCTCCCACCGTAAAAGGGATACTGATATTAGCTGCTACTTTTTTGACCAGTTCGGTGAAGGTCTTACGTCCTTCATGCGAAGCGGTTATATCCAGGTAGACAAGCTCGTCGGCTCCCTCCCGGCTATATTGTGCCCCCAACTCAACAGGATCTCCTGCGTCGCGGAAGTTCACAAAATTAATTCCTTTTACTGTTTTTCCATCTTTGATATCCAGACAGGGCACTATTCTCTTGGCTAGCATACGTTGATCTCTCCTCCAAATTTCAGGTAAAACGAAGCAGATCCTTTAAATCGATCTTCCCTTCGTAAATGGCCTTGCCGAAAATTACCGCCGGTATTCCCGCTTCAGCCAGTTTTTCTATATCTTCAATCGAACTGACACCGCCGCTGGCTATGATATATATAAAAGGGATTGCTTCCCGTATTTCCTTATACAATCCGATAGCCGGTCCCTGCAACATTCCATCCCGGCTGATATCCGTACAGATCACCTTCGTGATCCCCTTGTCGTAATATCCCTGGATAAAAGGGATCAGTTCTTTATCTGTAGTCTCTTCCCACCCGCTGATGGCTATTTTATTATCTTTCGCATCAGCTCCCAATATAATCTTTTCGCTTCCGAACTTCGTGATCCAGGAAGTAAAAACCTCCGGATTCTTAACGGCAATACTTCCTCCTGTCACCATCCGGGCACCGCTTTCGAATGCGATTTCCAGATCGTCCTCCTGCTTCAACCCTCCACCGAAGTCGATCACCAAAGAAGTACGCGTTGCCAGTCTTTCCAACACACGATAGTTGATGATCCTGCCCTGACGGGCGCCATCGAGGTCAACCACATGTAAACGACGGATACCATGTGCTTCGAACATCTTCGCTACTTCCAGCGGATCTTCATTATACACTTTCTTCGTATCATAGTCGCCTTGCGTAAGGCGGACACATTTGCCATCTATCAAATCTATAGCAGGGATAAGCTCGATCATATTATCTTACAATTTTAGAAAGTTCCTCAGAATGACTTCACCGACTGAACCGCTTTTCTCCGGATGGAACTGCGTTGCATAGAAATTGTCCTTATGCAGCGAAGCACTGAACGGTTGAATATAATTAGTGGTTGCAGCCGTATATTCATTTACGGGTACATAATAACTATGTACGAAGTAAACAAATTTATTCTCCAATTGTGCGGTAAATAAACCGTCTTTAACTTGAGTGATCGTATTCCACCCCATGTGAGGTACTTTATCCTCATGACGGTGTGGAATAAACTTCTTTACTTCCGCATCAAAAATCCCCAGGCACTCTGCATCTCCTTCTTCAGAATGACGACACATTAATTGCATACCCAGACAAATACCCAGTACGGGCTGTTTCAGATCCTTAATAACAGCATCCATTTTATGTTCTTTCAGATAGTCCATGGTAGTTTGTGCTTCCCCTACACCCGGGAAAATTACCTTATCTGCTTTATTTAATAGTTCCGGGTCGGCTGTAATCACTGGACTTACCCCTAATCTTTTCAAGGCGTAACTCACTGAGTAGATATTTCCGGCATTATACTTAATAATGGCGACGTCCATTTTCTTTCTCCGTTTTCTTTTTTTATATTGAGTTGCAAAAGTAACAAATTATCATAACATATTCCCCTTTGGTTTATGAAAAGTTGCGAAACAGTGTAGAAATGTGACAAACCTGTTTTAAATTGCCCGACAAAGAACTCCGGTACATCCGAAATAGGCAAAAAAAATTTCATTTCTTAATCTCCTGCATATCAGCCATGATTAAAAAAAACGCATATTTTCTTTGCACGAAGTATTGCAGAATTAAAATTAATACTTACCTTTGCACCGCAATCGAGAGAGATTGATAATAAAAAGAGGTTCGGTAGTTCAGCTGGTTAGAATACATGCCTGTCACGCATGGGGTC